>Ga0209278_1000166_pt1 | contig 81894 bp, 62 predicted proteins | sample JI81BgreenDNA_FD_187504 | JGI IMG/M metagenome (GOLD analysis project Ga0209278, IMG submission 187504) | Wastewater effluent complex algal communities from Wisconsin, to seasonally profile nutrient transformation and Carbon sequestration -... | ecosystem: Engineered > WWTP > Effluent > Algae... | reverse complement strand
TCGAACAGTTCGGCAAATGATTCGGTCATTGGAGTTCTCTGGTTGGACATCAGGCTTTCGTCCGCATTCCTGCGCGACGCGCCCACCTGCAGTGCATCTTTCGATGCGTGGGTAAACCGACGCGCGGAATGCGTGCCGGAGCGGTTCTTCTGACGGATCGCGGAGCGACGAAGGCGTCGCCGGTGCCGCAGTCGGACGACTACGGCCGTCGCATCGATTCGGGAACGAGCGCCAGGACGTGCTGGACCACCTCGCCGATCGACCGACCGGTGGAATCCAGGAAAAGCGCATCGGGTGCGGGTTTCAGGGGCGCCACCGCACGGCTGGCATCGCGTTCGTCGCGAGCCGAGATTTCGTGCAGAAGACTGTCGAAATTAACAGAAACCCCCTTTTCCTTCAACTGCTTATGCCGGCGATGGGCACGCTCTTCGGCGCTGGCGGTCAGGAAGACCTTGAAGGGGGCGTCGGGGAAGATCACCGTGCCCATGTCCCGCCCATCGGCCACCAGGCCAGGATCGGCACGGAAACTGCGCTGAAGATCGGTCAACGCGCTGCGAACAGGCGGGTGTGCCGCGATCGCCGAGGCCGCCGCACCAGCGGTTTCCATGCGCAGCTGGTGGGTCGCGTCCTTGCCGTTGACCCAGACTTTGGGCTCGCCTTCCCCATCGCCGTCGAAGCGGATGACAGTGCGCGCTGCGCAGGCGGCGACCGCCTCGGCATCGGAAAGATCGATCTGCTCCCAGGCGGCGGCGAGGCCGACGGCGCGATACAGGGCGCCCGAGTCGAGGTAGTGCCAGCCCAAGGCGTGCGCCACCATCCGGCTGACGGTGCCCTTGCCCGAACCCGAGGGTCCGTCGATCGTGAGGACGGGCGCGGGCGCGCCAGCGGCGGTGGCCGGATCGCGGCCGCGGGAGGTCGAGGGACTCATGCGGGGCGGCAGTCTACGCGAGTCGAAGCCCGAACCCGACCCCACGCGCCAGCGCGTCGAAGCCTGGGAAGGACGTGGCGACATTGGCGATGTCGTCGATTCGCACCTCGCCAGACGCGCATTGCGCGGCGATGGCGAGGCTCATCGCGATGCGGTGGTCGCCACGGCTGTCGGCCCGACCCGCGTGCAGCTGCCCGACCCGCGCCTCGATGGGCGTGGCGGCGGCATTGGCGGTGAATCCGCTGCCGGTGATGATGGCACCGTCCGGGGTTTCCTCGATGGTCGCGCCGAGGGCCTTCAGGCCCGCCGCCATCACCGCGATACGGTCGGACTCCTTGACCCGAAGCTCGGCCGCGCCGCTGACGACGGTCGTGCCTTCGGCGAGCGCCGCGGCCGCGAACAGGGCGGGGAACTCGTCGATCATGTCGGGCACCAGAGCCTCCGGGATGGCCGTGCCGCGCAGGTGGGCGGCCCGGACCTCGATGTCGGCCACCGGCTCGCCCCCCTGTTCGCCCGCCGGGCGAACGGTGAGGTCCGCTCCCATCCGACGCAGCGCCTCCAGCAGGCCGGTGCGCCGCGGATTCACTCCGACGCGCTCAAGCACCAGATGCGAACCGGGGATAACGCTGGCGGCGACCAAGAAGAAGGCGGCGGAACTGAAGTCGGCCGGGACGTCGACCGAGGTCGCAGTGAGCGTCCGGCCGGGCCGGAGGGTGGCGATTCCGGGGCCGAAGTCGATGTCGGCGCCGAAGGCCGACAGCATCCGCTCGGTGTAATCGCGAGTCGGGTGCGGCTCGCGCACCGTGGTCGGGCCCTCGGCGTACAGGCCCGCGAGGAGGATCGCGGACTTCACCTGAGCGCTGGCCACAGGGCATTCATAATCAATGCCTTGCAGAATATTCTTCGCGTGAATTCGCAAAGGCGGTAGGCCGCCCTCGCTGTCGATCCGGGCGCCCATCCGCGCCAACGGGTCGATGACCCGGCGCATCGGCCGCCTGCTCAGGGAGGCATCGCCGACCAGCGTGCTTTCAAAGGCTTGCCCGGCCAGCAGGCCGGCCAGCAGGCGCATGCCCGTGCCGGCGTTGCCGCAGTCCAGGGGCCCCGAAGCAGCGTGCAGCCCGTGCAGGCCCACGCCATGGACGATGCGTTCCCCCTCGCCTGAGGCCTCGATGCGGACGCCCAAGCGCTGCAGGATGGCCGCCGTGGCGATCGTGTCCTCGCCTTCAAGGAAGCCGGTGATACGAGTGACGCCTTCGGCGAGGGCGCCCAGCATCACTGAGCGGTGCGAGACCGACTTGTCCCCCGGGACACGCAGCCGACCCGTCAGCGGTCGGCCGGGGACGGCGATCCAGGCGGCAGCGCTGCCACTCATGCGGATACCCCGCCGCCCGGTGCGGACAGGCCGGCCTCGGCAACAACGGCATCGAGGGCCTTCAACAAGCGCGCGTTCTGCTCGACCTTCCCCACGGTGATCCGCAGGCACTGCGGCAGGCCGTAGCCGCGCATGGGTCGGACCACAATGTCGCGAGCCAGCAGGCCGCGGTCGATCGCGGCAGCGGTTTCGGGCGTGCCGAAATCCACGAGCAGGAAATTCGTCTGCGAGGGGTGGACGAACCAGCCCCGGGCCTTCAACTCGATGGCCAGGGCCTCGCGGTTGCCGGCCGTCTCGTGCAGCACGGTGGCGATGTGCGCCTCGTCCTTCAGGGCGGCGGCGGCGGCGGCGAGACCGGGGCTGTTGACGTTGAAGCTCTCGCGAACGCGCTCCATGACCGCCACCACTCCCGGGTCGGCCACCAGCACGCCGACGCGAAGCGCGGCGAGGCCGTGCAGCTTCGAGAAAGTGCGGGTTACCAATAGATTCGGATACTTACGCATCAAACTTAAAGCGGAGTTGCAGCCGGGCTGGGCCAGAAACTCCCCATAGGCCTCGTCCAGCACGACCAGCGTGTCCGGCCCGGCCGCCTGCAGCAGGCGTTCGATCTGGCCGGTCGTGAGCCACGTGCCGGTCGGGTTGTTCGGGTTGGCCAGCATCACGAGGCCGTGGGCGGGCGTCAGGGCGGCGACCATCGCGTCGATGTCGTGGCCGCGGGGCTGGGTCGGGTGCTCCTTGGGCAGGGCCTCGACCACATCCAACCGGGCATTGGCCGCCTGCGCCGCCAAGGGGTAGACGGCGAAGCAATAGCGCGACACCAGCACCGGGCGCTCCGGCCCGGCGAAGACCTGCGCCACCTGCATCAGCAACTCGTGGGTGCCGTTGCCGAGCAGCAGCTGTTCGCGCGGAACGCCGAAGGCCTCCGCCAACGCATGCTTGAGCACCCCGCCGCGCGGGTCAGGGTAGAGCTCGAGCGTGTCGAGCTCGGCACGCAGCGCGGCCATGGCCAGCAGGCTCGGGCCCCAGGCGCTCTCGTTGCCGCCGAGTTCGAGCAGGCCCTGGTCGCCCGCCTTGTTCCGCAGGGCGACGATGTCATGGCCGGGGTCGTAGCTGGCCAGACCTCGGACCCCTGGGCTGGCCAGGGCGCCGAAATCGCGCCCCATCAGAGCACCGCCACCGGGTAGGAGCCGAGGATCTTCACCGAAGAGGCGAAGGCCCCAAGCTGCTGCAGGGCGGCCTGCATTTCCGGCTGGTCGATGTGGCCGGACACATCGATGAAGAAGGCGTACTCCCAGCGCCGCGTGTGGGCCGGACGGGACTCGATGCGGTTCAGCGACAGGCCGGCGTCGGCGAAAGGCTTGAGGATGCCGAACAGGGCTCCGGGCTGGTCGTTGACGAAGACCAGCAACGAGGTGCGGTCGTGGCCACAGGCCGGAAGCAGTTCGCGGCCCAGCACGAGGAATCGCGTGGTGTTGTCGGCGCGGTCGTTCGCCGGACCAGCGATCGTCTTCAGTCCATAGACGTGGCCGGCGGACTCCCCGGCCAGCGCGGCGGCATCGTCGGCGTTGCGGGCGCGCCGCGCCGCATCGGCATTGCTCGGCGTCGGCACCAGCTCGGCCTTGGGCAGGTTGGCCCGCAGCCAGGCCTTGCACTGCGCGAGCGACTGCGGATGGGCGTAGACGCGCTCGATGTCCTCGATGCGGCCGGTTCGACCCAGCAGGTATTGATGGATACCCAACTCAACCTCGCCGCAGATCTTCAGCGAGGAGGTCAGGAACATGTCGAGCGTCGACTGGATGGTGCCCTGCCCCGAGTTCTCGACCGGCACCACACCGAAATCCGCATTGCCGGCGTCGACCTCCTGGAACACTTCTTCGATGCTGGCGAGCGACAGGCCCTTGGCCGAATGCCCGAAGTGCTTGTGCACCGCCTGCTGCGAGAACGTGCCTTCCGGGCCGAGGTAGCCGACCTTCAGTGGCTCCTGCTGGGCGAGGCAGGCAGACATGATCTCGCGGAACAGGCGCACCAGCACCTCGTCGGCGAGCGGCCCTTCGTTGCGGTCGACCACCCGGCGCAGCACCTGCGCCTCGCGCTCCGGCCGGTAGTAATCGACGGCGGCCTTCAGCGGGCCCTTCGCCCGCCCCACCTGCTGCGCCCAGCGCGCGCGCTCGGCGATCAGCTGCTGGATGGTTTCGTCGATGCCGTCGATGCGGGCGCGGACCTGGCCGAGGTCGAGCGGCGCGCCCCCCTCCTCGGCCGGTGCTTGCGGTTCGTCAGCCATGGCTCACCCGTGCCGCTTGGCGAAGTCGCCCATGAAGTCGACGAGGGCGGCCACGGCTTCGTAGGGCAGCGCGTTGTAGATCGAGGCGCGCATGCCCCCGAGGTCGCGGTGGCCCTTCAGCGCCAGCAGGCCCGCAGCCTCCGATTCCTTGAGGAAGGCCGCGTCGAGTGCGGCGTCCTTCAGCATGAAAGGGACGTTCATCAGCGAGCGCGCGTCTACCGCCACCGGATTGCGGTAGAAGCCACCGCTGCCGTCGATGGCGGCGTACAGGGCCTCGGCCTTGCGGCGGTTGTTGGCCTCGAACGTGGCGAGGCCGCCCTGCTCCAGCATCCACTCGAACACCAGGCCGGCGAGGTACCAGCTGAAGGTCGGCGGCGTGTTGAGCATCGAGCCCTGCGCCGCGTGTTCCTTGTAGCTGAGGATCTTGGCGCGCGGCTGGCCGGCGCGCTCCAGCAGATCCTTGCGGACGACCATCACCACGAGACCGGACGGACCGATGTTCTTCTGGGCGCCGGCATAGATGACGCCGTACTTCGTGACGTCGATCGGGCGCGAGAGGATGGAGGAGCTGAAGTCGGCCACCAGCGGCACGCCGCCGGTGTCGATGGCATCGGCGAACTCGACGCCGTGGATCGTCTCGTTGGCCACGAGATGCACGTAGGCCGCCGAAGGATCGATGGCGTAGCTGCCCGCTGCCGGCAGGGTCGTGTAGTTCGAGCCCGCCGTGTCGGCGATGACTTGGACCGCGGCATGCGGCTTGGCCTCGCTGGCAGCCTTCTTGCTCCAGGCGCCGGTGACGAGATAGTCGGCGCGCTGGCCGGCGGCGGCCAGGTTCATCGGCAGCAGGGCGAAGTGGGTGGTGGCGCCGCCCTGAAGGAAGAGCACGGCGTAGTCGTCGGTGATGCCCATCAGCTTGCGGAGATCGGCCTCGGCCTTCTCGGCGACGGCGATGAACGCCTTGCCGCGGTGCGACACTTCCATCACCGAGGCGCGCTCACCGCCCCACTCGAGCAGTTCGGCCTGCGCCCGGCGCAGCACCGGCTCCGGAAGGACGGCCGGACCGGCACTGAAATTGAATCCCCGCGACATCACCACACCTCCCATGGACGAAAGGACGACGCTAGCACGCGTCGACATTCCGTCGACAGTAGGCAAGGGAATTAGAGTCGAATCTCGAAATGCCCGTTTGGGCATCAACGCGCCGCGGGATCAGCCCTTCGGCGCGTAGACGAAAAAGGCCGTCAGCGCGGCCGCCAGGGCCGCGGCGGCGGCGATCAACAAGTACAGGCCACTGAGGTCGCGCTTTGCGGGCGCCGAAGACGGCGCCGGCAGCGTCACGTTGACCGAGGGCATCGATGTCGGCGTCGAAGCATCGCGGCGCGACGGAACCGGGGCCTCGGCGCTCCGACCGAGGCCAGGCGCCTCGAGGACGAAGCGCTGGTCGCCGAGCTCCATTTGATCCCCCTGCGCCAGGATCGCGGCGCGCACGGCATGCCCGTTGACCCGCATCGCCGCCGTCGGCGAGAGGCTGCGGATCACGACCGCCCCGTCCTCGATATCGATCTGCGCATGCCGCTCCTGGACACCCGCCCCATCAAGCCGGGCATCGCTTCCGGCACCACGCCCGAGGACGCGGGGCGAGGCCAAGGGCAAGGAGCGGCCGAACCATGCGCCGCTCAGGCCACGCAGCGACGCCCGGACCACGCCAAGCGCGCTGGCGTCTTCAGGCGAACGCCGGCGGACGGAAACGTCGGCCACGGTCGGGGCCGGCGGGGGCTGGTCCGATTCAAGCCGGATCTGGACGCCCGCGAGACAAACCAAGTCGCCGGCGCGGAGGAAGGCAATGCGCTTCACCGGCCGGGCGTTGACGATGACCGTGGCGTCCTGCGGCACCGTCAGCCAGCTGCCTCGACGACCGGTCGAGAACACGGCATGCAGCGGCGACAGACCGGCGATCGCCACCGTCGTCCCGCCGCCGGCGGCGCTTCCCACGCCGACCTGTCCGTGTTCGAGATTGACCGCGGCATGCTCGCCGTTCGGAAACGTCAGTCGCATTGGGCCTCCTGCGCGGCGAAAGGTAACACAGGCTTCACGGGCTGGTCGGCGCGCCACGGCATGCCACAGAATCGACGTCCAGGAGGGTCCCATGACCGACATCGACATCCGCCGCAGCCACGCGGTTCCCCTCAAGGAAGCGAAAGCCAAGGTGGAGCGCATCGCCGAACGCATCGCCGAACGCTTCGACGTGGACTACGGCTGGAAGGGCAATACGCTGCAGTTCACCCGCAGCGGGGTCGAGGGGCAGATCGCCGTGAGCGCGAAAGAGGTGCACGTCATGGTGCGGCTCGGCTTCCTCTTGTTCGCATTGAAGGGCTCGATCGAGCGCGAGATCGACCGCGTGATCGACGAACAGTTCCGCTGAGCCGCCGGGTAGGATCAGCGGAACGGATCGGGATCCCCGGCGAAGAGGCGGCGACTGACCTCCCCCTCGCCCCGGGCGACACGCTCGAGGAAGCGGTCGGCGCCCTCGAGTTTCGCGAAGGCATCGAAGCCCCGCTCCAGGAATCCCTGCAGTTCCGAAAGGCCGGCGGCACGCGCCGGAAGGCGCGAGGCGCGAAGCAGGCGGTGGACACCGTGGCGTTGCACGGCCGCGTCCAGGCTCCGGCCGACCGACACCACCAGGGCGATCTGCCGCCGGCGCAAACGGGGCTGCCCGGCTTCGCGGTAGACCTCGGCGTAACGGGCCGCATCCAGCTTCGACAACCGACGGCGATCCATGGCCCGTACCACGCGGAGGTCGAGCGCGTGGCTCAACACATGCAGCTCGATGGCGTCGCGCGCGGCGCGGAGCATCGTCTCCGGCAGGAGGTGCACCATGATCGGCATGATCCGATCCACGTCGCGATCGCGGCCGCTGAAGTCGCGGTCGGCGTAGAGGTCGCTGAGGAAGAAACGGCCGGCCGCATGCATCCGGGGATCCGCCAGCACATCCGTGAAGCTGCGCTCCAGCCGCTGTGTCTGCCAGGCGCGCAGCACCGCGAGCCGAGGCGAAGTGTTCTCCTTCCGCAGGTCGTTGAACGCTTCGGCACGCCAGTGCAAGCGACGCGCGATGGCGGATTTCAGTCGGGCGCGATGGTGGGTGTCGTCGGTCATGGCAGGCAACGGCAAGCAATCCGAAGGATGATGCGGCGGGCGTGACGCGGGCGCCAGAACGTCGCGGCGGGTTCGTGGGTAGAATCGGGAAGTTTCTCCAACGCCCGCCCATCGATGCTCGTCGTCCAGCCCGCCCAACCCCGCACGCCCAGCCAGGGCCGAATCGGCCTCGCCATCGCCGGCGGCGGCCCGACGGGGGGCATGTACGAGCTCGGCGCGCTGCGCGCCCTCGACCGCGCCATCGAGGGGCTCGACCTCACCCGCCTCGACTGCTATGTCGGCGTGAGCTCCGGCGCGTTCATCGCCGCGGGCCTGGCGAACCGCCTCAGCACCGAGGAGATGTGCCGCATCTTCCTTACCGGCGAAGCGGACGTGCAATTCCGTCCCGAGATCTTCCTCAAGCCGGCCATCGGCGAGTACCTGCGCCGTGCGGCCAGCGCCCCGAGCCTGCTGCTGAACTGGGCCCGCGAATCGCTCGCCGACCCGATCAACGCCTCGCTGGGCGAGCTGCTCACCCGGATGGGCGGCGTGATCCCGAACGGGCTGTTCGACAACGCGGGCGTGGAGGGTTTCCTCCGCCACCTGTTCACAACGCAGGGGCGCAGCAACGACTTCCGCGAGCTGGACCGCCCGCTCTACGTCGTCGCCGTCGACCTCGACAGCGGCAAGGCGGTGCGCTTCGGCTCCCGCGACTGGGACGACGTGCCGATTTCGCGCGCCGTGCAGGCCAGCGCCGCCCTGCCCGGCCTCTACCCCCCGGTCTGCATCCGCGACCACCACTTCGTCGACGGCGCCCTGCGCCGGACTATGCACGCGTCCGTCGCGCTCGACAAAGGCATCGACCTGCTGCTGGGCGTCAATCCCTTCGTTCCGTTCAATGCCAGCCGCGGCGGCAAGCGGCCGGCCGGCCTCGACCGCCTCGCGGAAGGCGGCCTGCCGGTCGTGCTCTCGCAGACTTTCCGCACCCTGCTGCAGTCGCGCGTTCAGGTCGGCCTTGAGAAGTACGCCCGCCAGTACCCGGACACCGACCAGATCGTCATGGAGCCGGATGAGGACGACGGCGAAATGTTCTTCACCAGCGTCTTCAGCTACGACAACCGGGTGAAGGTCTGCGAGTACGCCTTCCGCGCCACGCTGAAGGACCTCCGCGAACGCCGCGAGCAGTTGGGGCCGATGTTCGCCCGCCACGGACTGCGCCTGCGTGACGAAATCATCGATGCGCCCAACCTGTCGATCCTCGATGGTGTCGGTCGTCGTCGTCCGCAAACCGAAACCACGGCCCGGCTGCGTCGCTCGCTCGACGATGTCGAAGCCATGCTGCAGCGCGAGACGCCCACGCCGAAGCGTGCGACCACCCGCCGTCGCGGCAGCGCCCGCAAGGCCCGCACGTAAGCGCCGCTCTGGTGTGAATGCTCTAGGCACGCTCACGAGACTGCGCGCACATCACGCTCACCCAAGGTGCAGGAAAGGCTCATGGCCAAGCTGAAAAAGACGACCCGCAAGTCCCCCTCGACCGCGGCGTCCAACGCCGACCTGCAGGCGAAGGCCGAGCAGCTCTCCCGCGGCCTGGCCGATTCGGCCCAGCAGATCTGGCTGGCCGGCGTCGGTGCGTTCCAGCGCGCCCAGCACGAAGGCTCCAAGCTGTTCGACGCCCTCGTGAAGGAAGGCTCGACGATCGAAACGGCCACTCGCAAGTTGGCCACGGGCCGCGTCGACGCGGTGCGTGACGCCGTCGAAGAGCGCGTGGGCACCGTCCGCGAGCGTGCCGTCGACACCTGGGACCGCCTCGAGAAGGTGTTCGAAGAGCGCGTGCAGCGCGCCCTGACCCGCCTCGGCGTGCCGAGCCGCGAAGACCTCGTCGAGCTCACCGAGCGCGTCGACCAGCTCACCCGCGCGCTCAAGCAGCGCGGCGCTGCCCCGGTCGCCAAGCCCGCCGCGAAGGCGCCGGCCAAGGCCGCCAAGAAGGCTGCCGCAAAGCCTGCCAAGAAGGCCGCCAAGCCGGTGAAGAAGGCAACGGCCAAGGCTGCCGCCAAGCCGGCCAAGGCCCGCAAGGCCGCCCTGGCGCCGATCGCCGCACCGGATGCGCCGCAGGGCTGATCCCGTTTTTGCCCGCCGTCCGGGGACGTAGGCTCCCTCCCCGCACACGGCCCCCGGATCGCGGGCACCCCGACGACACGACGCCCACGGGCGTCGTGTTTTTTTGTGCGCCGCGTCAGGCTACCCTTTCCGCCCGCTTCCGCTCCGGATGCCCATGTCCATCGTTGTTTCGATCCTCATCGCCGCCGCGGTCGCCATCGCCCTCGTGCTCGGCAGCCGCCTCTGGTTCGACCGCGTCCAGAAGCGGGCCCATGCCGAACGCATCGGCATCGAGGCGCTCGACGCGAGACGATGGCGCGAAGCCCTCGACCTCCTGGTCCTTGCGCTCGCCAATGACGGATACACCCAGGCTTCGGAGGTGACCGGCCCCAGCGGCATGCCGCTCGCCGAGCGCCACCTCCTGCGGGGAGGCAGCCGCGTGCTGCTGATCTACAAGCACGGAACCAGCTACCGCATCGGAGCGGCGGCACTTCTTGACGCGGAACGTCGCCGGCAGGAAGCCGAGCTGGATGAGGTGATCGTCGCAACCCTCGGCCGATTGGAAGGCGATGCCCTCGCCCAAGCCGCCCGCATGAAGGTGACCTGCCTCGACGGCCCGACGATCTGGGCAAAGGTGCAAGACGTCCTGGATGCCGCGACGCGTGATGGCGTGGCGAGCGAAGCGGAGTCGCTCGTCGAGCGCCCGCGCCGCCTCGCCACCATGGGCGCCTCGGTGCTCGGCCTGGCCATCGTCTTCTGGGGCGGACGCTTTGACCGCGAGGCCATGGACTTCTCCGCAGGGCCGGCAGCGGTCCAGCCCGTGGCCACGCCGTCCACCGCCACTCGCGCCGACGTGCCCTCGCCGGTCGCATCGACCGGGATGCCCTCCGCCGCAGCGGTGCCGGACGGCAGCATCGAAGAGCACCGCGGAGCCTTGGCCAAGGCCATCACGGCGCTTCCCGAAGTCCAACGCGCAAGCTGGTCGAGCGGCAGCACCATGATCGTCGCCCTGCCGCCGCGCGTCGACATTGAGCGCGGCGTGGAATCGGTCTGCACGCTGACGGCGGACTATCCGTGGCTTCGTGAAGTGCGCTTGCAGATGGAGGCCAGCGGAGGCACCGAGGTGCGCTGGCGCCGATGCACCTGAGGCACGCCCGCCATCGTTGCCACGAAAGCAGAAGGCCCGCTTGCGCGGGCCTTCGCTGTTTTCCAACCTGCGAAACGCTTACCAGTGCACGCCGCGCATCAGTGCCGCGAAGGCGATCTGCTCGTTGGAGGGCTTCTCGCCCTCGCGCATGCCCTTGATGCCCTTGGCCGCGGCCGAATCGGGGAACAGCTCGTAGGCGGTGTTCATGACGATCTCGTAGGCCTTCGGCGCCACCGAGTTCAGCACCGAGGCGAAAATGCCAAGGCGCGTCGCGATACGGCTGTTGCGGGTGATCACCGCATCGACGATGAGGTCGGCGGCTTCTTCCGGCGTCAGCGTCGGCACCGAATCGTACATCTTGGTCGGCGCGATCATCGGCGTCTTCACCAAGGGCATGTTGATCGTGGTGAAAGCGATGTTCTTGCCCGACAGTTCGCCTTGGGCGCAGCGGCTGAACGCATCGAGCGCCGCCTTCGAAGCCACATAGGCCGAGAAACGCGGCGAATTCGCCAGCACGCCGATCGACGAGATGTTGATGATGTGGCCGCCGCGGCGCTCGATCATCGCCGGCAGCACGCCCATGATCAGGCGCAGGCTGCCGAAGTAGTTCAGCTGCATCGTCCGCTCGAAATCATGGAAGCGGTCGAAGCTGAGCTCGATCGAACGACGGATGGAGCGACCGGCGTTGTTGATCAGGATGTCGACCGGGCCGATCTCGGCCTGCACCTTCTGGATCAGTTCGTCGCAGCTGGCGAGGTCGGTGAGGTCGGCGGTGTAGGCGAAACACTTCCCGCCTTTGGCCTTGATCTCGTCGCGTGCCTTGAAGAGTTCCTCCTCACCGCGGGCGACGATGACCACCTTGGCGCCGGCGTCGGCGATCTTGTGGGCGGCGGCAAGACCGATACCCGACGAACCGCCGGTAATGAGCACCACTTTGTTCTCGACCTTGCCACGCAGGGAGCGATCGATGAACAGGTCCGGATCGAGGTGGCGTTCCCAGAAGTCCCACAGGCGCCAGGCATAGGTGTCCAGCTTCGGCACGGAGATGCCGGAACCCTTGAGCGCGCGCTCGACTTCGCGGGTGTCGAAGCGCGTCGGGTAGGTGATGTAGCCGAGCGCCTCGCGCGGGATCTTCAAGTCCTTCAACACCGCCTTGGAGAAGCGCTGCACCGGCGGCAGGTTCTTGATGGCACTGCGGATGTAGCCCGGCACCACGGCGAACATGCGCGCATCGATGCGCATGCTCATCTCCGGCGCATGGGCCGCACGCGCGAAGGTGTTCATCACCTCGCCGATGCGCTCCGGATCCGGATCGACCAGGTGGAAGCACTTGCCGTCGAGGCCGCGCTTGTGCGCGATGTAGTCCATCGCATCGACGACGAAATCGACCGGCACGAGATTGATCTTGCCGCCCTCGATGCCGAGCGTCGGCATCCACTGCGGCAGCGTCTGCCGCATCTTCTTGATCAACGAGAACAGGTAGTACGGACCGTCGATCTTGTCGATCTCGCCGGTCTTGCTGTGGCCGATGACCACGCCCGGGCGGTAGATGCGGAACGGCACCGGGCAGGAATTGCGCACCAGGCCTTCCGAATCATGCTTGGTGCGGAAATACGGGTCGTTCAGGCCTTCGGCCTCGTCGAACATGTCCTCGCGGAACACGCCGGGGTAAAGGCCGGCGGCGGCGATCGAGCTGGTGTGGTGGAAGCAGGCCGCCTTGACGGCGCCGGCGAACTCCATCGCGTGCTTGGTGCCCTCGACATTGGCGATGCGCTGCGACTCGGCATCGGCGGTGAGGTCGTAGATGGCCGCGAGGTGGAAGACGTGCTTGACCTTGCCGGTGAGGGTTTTCAGCTGCGCGGCCGTGAGGCCGAGCTTCGGCTTGGCGAGGTCACCGACGACGGGAAGCACCCGCTTGCGGTCCCACCCCATCTTGGCGGCGGTCTCGTCGAACTTCTTCTGCGAGCCCTTGCGGACGAGGACGTGGATCTGCCCTTTGCGCGCCAGCAGTTTGCTGACCAGGAACCGGCCGATGAAGCCGGTGCCGCCGGTCACGAAATACGTCATGTCACCCTCTCCCCGGATCGACGATGGACCAAGTCCCGCATGGCTGCGGGATGCCCGGTTACGTTGCCAGAGGCGCAGGGAAACAACAAACGGCACGGGCGCGTTGACCGGCCCCGGGGGGCGTGCTATCTCAGCGTTCGCCGTCAGCCCCGGATCGCCGCGATGCCCGACCTCAAGACCCAGTTCGAACAGGCCAAGGAAGCCGTGATGGCCCTGGCCGAGCGCCCCGACAACGACACGCTGCTGCGCCTCTATGCGCTCTACAAGCAGGGCTCCGAGGGCGACGTCAACGGTGCGCGCCCCGGTTTCTTCGACTTCGTCGGCAATGCCAAGTACGAAGCCTGGGAGAAGCTCAAGGGCACCAAGCCGGACGAGGCGATGAAAAAGTACGTCGACCTCGTGAAGAAGCTGACGGCCTGACGGCCGGCCCGCGACCACCCCGATGGCTCCCCAGACCCGGCAACGGATCCTCGACTGCGCCTTGGCGATGTTCAACGCCCAGGGCGAGCCGAACGTGACCACGAACCACATCGCCGACGAGCTGGAGATCAGCCCGGGCAACCTCTACTACCACTTCCGCAACAAGGACGACATCATCGAGCAGCTGTTCGGGCGCTTCGAGGAGCGCATCGGCGAAGCGATGACGGTGCCCGAGGGGCGGCTCCCGGGGTTGGAGGACATCTGGCTGCAGATGCACCTCGTCTTCGAGTGCATCTGGGACAACCGGTTCCTCTACCGCGACCTCGTCGACATCCTCAGCCGCAACCGCCGGCTGCGGATGCGTTTCGCGCGGATCCTGAAACGCGCCACGGAGAACGCGAGCTCGGTGATCCGAGGACTCTCGCAGGCCGGAGTGCTCCGTGCCTCGGCGGCCGAGATGGACGCGCTGGCGACCAACATCCTGCTGGTCGCGACCTTCTGGCTGAACTACGGCGCTGCGCGCGGCGACCAGGACGAGGCGAAATCCATCCGCCAGGGCATCGTGCAGATGATGATGCTGATTTCGCCCTTCCTGCGCGATGCCGAGCGTGTCCACCTGAACACGCTCAGCCAGGCCTACCAGGACTGAGGCCTCAGGCCCGGCGACGGGCCTTCACCGCCTTGACCGCCTTCTTCGCCACTGGACGCTTCGTGGCGGCCTTGGTGGCGCGCTTGGCCGGGGCCTTTGCGACGATCTTCGGCAGGCCGACCCGCACCAGCAGCGGATTGAGGCGCTTCGCCGCCTCGGCGACGCCCTGAGCACGGGCAGCGTCGATCTGGGCACCCAACTTGTCGGCTTCGCGCTTCAGCGGAGCGATGCGCGAGCGCGCCGACTTCGCGAGCTTCTTCACTTCGCTGCGGGCGGTATCGACCGCGGCGTCGGCGCCGGCGCGGAGGCGCTGCGGAACTTCCGCGGCGTCGGCGGCGAGGCGCTCGGCCTGGCGACGGGCGAGCACGGCAGCGCCGAGACTGGCGAGGAAGACCGTACGCGGGTTGACCGGCGCGGCAGCGGCGCGCGGACGCGCGGTGCTGCGGGTGCGGGTGCGGGTGCGGGAGGACGAACGTGCCATGGGACCACCGTTGGATTCGCGCCGGAATGGCGTCGGCGCGAGTCTTGGTTCGCGGCGCAGAGCTTTCACACTAGACGCGAACGAAATATCGCCGCAGGCTGCGCGCTGGATCGAGGAGACCCGAACGATGGCGACGAAGAAGAAGTCCGGCTGGGCCGCCCTGCCCGCCAAGGCCCCGAAGTTCGACTTCGCGGGCGACGCGCTGAAAAAGGCCTGGAAGGACCTGCACGCGGGCGATGCCGAGCCCTACCCCGATGCGAAGCGCGCGGCGGCGCTGCTGAAGGCGGCGGGCAAGGCGGCGCCCAAGGATCTGGCCGCGGAGGACGTCGCCGCCCAGTTGCAGGACGGCTGGCGCGCCTTCCACGAAGGCCGCTTCGAGGCGGCGCACGAGGCCGGCCGCGCGCTCGGCGTGGTCGGCGCTTCGTTGGCAACGAAGGCCATGGGTATCCACGCCGCCTACCTCATCGATGACGAGGCCGAACGCCTGCAGCGCTTCGAATTCGTCACCGCCATCGCCGAGCAGGCCATCGATGCCTTGCCCGGAGAAGCGAACAGCCACTACCGGCGTGCCTTCGGGCTGGGCCGCTACAGCCAAGGCATCAGCATCGTGAAGGCGCTCAAGCAGGGACTGGCCGGCAAGGTGCGCGACAGCCTCGAGAAGACCCTCGCCATCGAACCGGACCACGCCGAGGCGCGCCTGGCGATGGCCGTCTACCACGCCGAGATCGTCTCGAAGGTCGGCGGACTGATCGGCGGCATGACCTACGGTGCGAAGGCGTCGGAAGCCGAGAAGCACCTCGCAGTCGCCCTCAAACTCACGCCGAAGTCGCCGGTCGCCCACCTCGAACAGGGCAATGTCGCCCTGCTGCTGCAGGGAACGAAGGGCGAGGATGCCGCCGCTGCGGCGTACGAGAAGGCCGCGGGCTTGAAGCCGCGCGACGCGATGGAGTGGCTCGACGCGCGGCACGCGGCGAGCCAGATCGAGTAAGCGTCAGGGCGCGGGGCAGCTCAGTGTCCGCGCCCGCTGGAACAGGTCCGGCGGCAACTGGATCATGTAGGCGTCGACGTCCTGGTCGCTGGTGCTGCCCCAGTTCGAGGTGAACAGGACGCGGGTGAAGTCCCGGCTGACGCTGGCGTGGGGCTCCGTCCAATAGCCGTTGGCCCGGCTCTGGTGGTGCGCGAGGTGGATGATGGTCGGGCTGGCTTTCAGCTCCACGGCCATGATCCTTTCGTGCAGCCAACGTTCGGGCCCCGTATAGGCATACGTGGAAAGCAGCATCCAACCCGGCGCCGCGAAGTTCTTGGCCGAGACGTGGTACGCCGTCGCGCTGCCGTCGATGTAGGTGGGGAACAGCGTCGTTCTCGCACCGGTGTCGAGGTTCACCATCACCAGGTCGCCGGCATTGCTCTGGTAATCGACGAAGATGAAGAGGTCTTCGCCGGTGGGGCTCAGGCCGAGATCGGAATGCTCCGAGGAGCCGTGCAGCTGGCGGGAGCTGCTGAACGTGCGGTTCCAAGCCACGGTGCCGCCGGCGCCATCCAGGTTGCTGACGACGCAATAGCGGCCGCTGGCGGACATGCTGAGGTGGTCCGGGCGATTGGTCATCGCGCGCGTGCCCAGCACCGTCTGCGTCTGCAGGTCGTAGGTGAACACACCGAGGATGCCGTAGTCGGCGGTCTCCGCCTGGAAGCACCAGTAACGCGCGTCCGCCGAGGGGCCGCCTTCCGACTTGGTCCAGATGTGGGCGACGTTCGCCCAGGGCAGCTTCCCAGTGAAATCCGCGGCGGTCGTCGTCACGTTGGTGTTGACGTCCAGCAGGAACAGGCGCGTCCCGCCGTTGGTGGGCAGGTAATAGAGCTTGGTGGGATCAGTGGGATGCCACTGCGGCTCGGCATCGCCCGCCGGGCCGTTCAGGACCCGGAGATGAGCCAGCGTGTTGGCGTCATAGAGATGCCAAGCCCCGTTGTAGGCGTACACGATGAATCGCGAGTTGTCGGCATTGAACGCCTGTCGACGCGAATAGTCGTTACGGGCAAAACCCGACGGCGGCTCGACGGCATGGTCGGTGGCACGCACCACGCAGGTCCCGAAGAATGGATCCCGCTGCGCCACGCCTTTCGCAGGACGCGGGCTGGCCTTGTAGGGCGCCGTGACTTCGCCGACCACCGGGGCGTAGCTGGCGGTGTAGAAGTCGAGGCAGGGGCCGGTCGTTGGCCGCGTTGACTGCGCGCCCACCGCCCAAGCCGCGAAGACTGCGGCAACGACGAAAAGGGAACGGAAAAACGTTCGGGCGGGATGGGGCATCGGCAACGCGCTCCGGAATTTGGGGGGAATCGGCCTATGGTGCACTGCCGCGTCGCAGTCTGCCCCAGATGCCGGTGGCGATCCATCGCAGGTCGGGCTGTCGCAGCCGCCATGCGCAGGCGAGCCCGACCAGCCCGGCGAGCAGCGCGACGGCCATGGCTTCGAAGGCGTGGAATCGCCGCGACTCGGTCAGCGTCGGCCAGACGAGGGGCTGAAGGACGAGTCCGACGGCCGCCATCGACGCGGCGACGGCCGAGAGCTTGGCGAGCTCCGGCCACAGGCCTTTCGGCCAGCGCCACCGCAGCACCCAGAGTGCCGCGATCAGCGAGAGCAAGGCCGACTGCAGCATGGAGACCGAGGCCGCCCAAGCCACGCCCACGGCGCCGGCGCTGTCGCCCCAAAGATGGCAAAGGCCCAGATGCGTGGCCACGCCGAGCAAGCCGATGCCGACCTGCAACCACGGGCGCACCGCGGCGTGCAGTACGCGGTAGTTGAAGAAGGCCGCGGAGCGGAAGATCAACCCAAGGGCCAGGACTTCCGTGATGTCGGCCGTCAGCGCGGTTTGCGCTGGCGTGAACGCACCCCGCTCCAGCAGCAAGGCCACGAGCGGTTCGGAGAACAACATCAGCAGGACGGCTGCAGGCAGCGTCAGGAACAACAGGAATCGGACGCCGTCGGCGAACGCTTGCGCCGCTTCATCGACTTCGCCGCGGGCGAAATGCCGGCCGAACGTCGGATAGAACGTGGTGATCACGGCCTGGGCGAACACCTCGACCGGCAGGAACGCGAACATGGCTGCATAGGCCATGGCCGAGATCGCGCCGGTCTCGCCGTGCGAGAGGAAGTACTGGTTGATCAGACCCGTGAACACGGACCCGACCGAACCCACGAACAAAGGCAGCAAATGGCTGGCCGGGCCCCGGAAGTCCGGATGCCCGAAGGCGAGCCGGGGCCGGATGCTGCGCCTCAGGTCGCCCCGGTTTCCCCAGAGCAGCACGCCGGCCTGCAACACGAAGCCGGCAAGCACGCCGAGCGTCAGCGCCATCACGCCGAGGTGCGCCGCCAGCAGCAGCGCCGAAAGGATGATCGTGACGTTGGTCAGCACGCCTTCGAGGGCCGGAAGCACGAAGCGCTCGCGCGCATTGCTCAGCGCCGACAGGACCGACGACAGCGTCAGCAGGGGCACGCAAGGCAGCAGCAGGCGACTCAGCGAGACGGCTTCCTCGCGAGCCTCCACCGCAAGGCCGGGCGCCAACCAACCCACCAGCGCTTCGGCGAAGACAAACATCGCGACCGAGGCCGCCAGGCTGATGCCCACCACGACCGTAAAGAAGGTATTCGCCCCCGCCCACGCGTCGGGCCCATCGCGTCCCTCCAGATTGGCCATGAATCGCGGCACGAAGGCCACGGTCACCACCGTGGTCAGCAGGGAAGGCAGGAGCAGCGGCAGTGAGTAGGCCACCCAGAAGGCATCGAGCGAGGCACTGGCGCCGAACAACGCGGCGACCATCATCGTTTTGCCGATGGCCAGCAGCTTGCTGGCCCCATTCAAGGCGGAGAGGCCCAACGCCTTCTGGTGGCCGGCGCGGCTCATGCGCGCACCATCGGCGGCGCCGGCCGCGGCGCGGGCTTCGACGCCGCAGGCGTGCTGGCCGCACGCAGCTGCGACTGCCGCTCCACCAAGGCCGCCAAGGCCCAGAAGATGCCCATCACCGTGCCTTCGCTGAACGGGCTGCCGTAGATGTTCCCGAGCGCCATGGCCAGCACGGCGATCCGGAATCCGTGCGCCAGGGTGAGGGCCTCATGGTCGCGCGCCTCGCGCACGAGTCGGCTTCCCAGCCGCCATAGCGCGAACACCAGCAGGAGGAGGGCCAACAGGCCTTGCAACCCGGCCTCCGCCAACGTCAGCACGTAATAGTTGTGCGCGTCCTTGCCCGGATAGTTCGAGTACCCGCCGATGAGCCCCTTGAAGCGGTTGGCACCGACACCGATGGGACTCTCGGACCACATCACCACGGCGCCGCCCCAGATGTCCCAGCGGCTCGCGGTGCTGTCGTCCACCTCTTCCTGGCCGAACTCGTCGACCTGCTGTGTTTCCTGGACGCGCTCGAACGCCCCGGAGGGCAACAGGGGAAGGGCGATGGCGAAGACGAGGGCGCAGAACGCCGCGACGAAGACGCTGCGACGCAACGCCATTAATGCCAGCGCGAGGAGTGCGATGAAGTAGCTCTGGCGCGAATAGGTGAACAGGATCGCGGCCGCCAGCACCAGCAGGCCGCCCAGGGCCACGACGCGCCAGAAAGGCTGTCCCTTCAGGAAGAACACCGGCGCGGCGAACAGAGGGATGAACATCGCGTAGAACACGCCCGCGCGGTTGGCAGAGCGATAGTCGGGGCCGAAGGGGCCAGCGGCACGATGGGTTTCCGAATAGCCGCCGATGCCGTAGTCGAGACCCTCGCGCACGGCCTCGAGGCCCGCGAGCGCGGCGATCACGAAGACGAGCAGGATCAGCCGGCGCGCGGTCTGGAGGTCGCGCACCGCGTAATAGAACAGGAAGTAGTAGAGCGGATAGAACAGCAGCGTCTTGAGGTAGGTCAGGTCCTCCATCGGCGACTGCGGCCTTGCCACCATCGCCACGATCGTGGCGATGGTGGCCGCGGCGAAGTAGATCCGCAGCGGCGTACCGAGTGACGGGTTGGGCAAGGACGCCGCCCTGCCCTGCAGGACCAGCGCGGCCAGCGCGGCGCCGAACACCAGGTTGATGACATTGACGCCCGGGATGCCGAGATCGATGTCGAAGTGGAACTGGTTGACCGTGTAGACCAGCAGCACGGCCAGCATCAGGCGCAGGATCATGTCAGCGGGAGTCCACGAAGCGCCGCGCCCACAATTCGAGCATCAGCACCTGCCACAGCGGCTCGGCATGGTCGGCGCGCCCGCCGCGATGGTCGGCCAGGAGGGCATCGACGACCGCCGGCTGCACCCAGCCGCGCTCACGGAACGAGCGACTCGCGAACACGTCGCCGGCCATCGCGCCGAGCTTGGCCCGGAACCATTCCGGCAGCGGGATCGCAAAGCCCTGCTTCGGCTTGTCCAGCACGTCGGACGGCAGCCAGCGCCGCGCGACTTCGCGCAACACGTGCTTGCCCCGCCCGTCGCGAATGCGCAGGTGCGCAGGCAGGCGCACCGCGAATTCGACCACGCGGTGGTCGAGCAGCGGAGCGCGGCCCTCGATCGAAGCCGCCATGGTCATGCGGTCGAGCTTCACGAGGATGTCGTCGAGCAGGTAGCTGCGGATGTCGGCATCAACGATGCGGTCGATCATCGGTCGGTTGTCGCCCGGCGGGAACAGCGGATGCAGCGCGGCGTAGCCTTCGGCACCGGCCGGGCCCAGCAGGGCCCGCATCTGGTCCGGCCGCGAGAGCGCCACGCCACTGAGGTAGCTGTCGGGGAAGCGCTCGCCAAGGCGCTGACCGACGCGACGCAGGCGCTGGCCGAACAGGCCCGGCACCACGGCGCCGGCAGCGCGCAGGCCGAGCGACGCCGCGCCGCGGAACGGTCCGAGGCGCTCCAGCGCCAGGAACTTGAGGTAACGCTCGTAACCGGCGAAGGCTTCGTCGCCACCGTCGCCGGAAAGCACCATCTTCACGTGGGGACGGGCCAGCTCGGAGACGAGGAAGGTGGGCAGGGCCGAAGAATCCGCGAACGGTTCGTCGAGGTGCCAGACCAACGTCTCGATCAACTCGGTGGCCTCGGGTTCAACCACCAGTTCATGGTGATCGGTGCCGAGGAGATCAGCCACGCGCTTCGCACCGCTCAGCTCGCTGTAACGGGCTTCCTTGAAGCCGATCGAGAAGGTCTTGACCGGCCGCGTCATCCGCTGCGCCATCAGGGCGACGACGACGCTCGAATCCAGGCCGCCACTGAGGAAGGCGCCGAACGGCACGTCGGCGACCAGGCGGTCGTCCACCGCCGATTGGAGCCGCGCGTGCAACTCTTCGACGGCTTCGGCCTCGCTGCCGCGGAAGGCCGGCGCGAAATCCAGCGACCAGTAGCGTTCCTCGCGGAGACGCCCGTCGCGCCAGACGGCGTAGTGACCGGCGGGTAACTTGCGTACGCCCCGAAAGATCGATCGCGGGCTCGGCACGTAGCCGAAGGCGAAATAGCCCGGCAGTGCCGCGGTGTCGACCTCACGCTGGAATCCAGGCAGCGCCAACAGCGACTTGAGCTCGCTGGCGAACCCGACGCCGTCCGCCCCCTCCCAGAGGAACAGCGGCTTCTTGCCCAGCCGGTCGCGCGCCAGCAGCAGTTGGCCCCGCGCTCGATCCCAGAGCGCGAAGGCGAACATGCCTTCCAGCCGGGCGACGGCGGCTTCGCCCCAGGCCTCGTAGGCAACGAGGATCACTTCCGAATCGGAATCGGTGCGGAAGCGGCGGCCGAGCCCCTGAAGCTCGGCGCGCAGCCGGCGGAAGTTGTAGATCTCGCCGTTGAACACCAGAACGCGCTGTCCGTCGGCGCTGGCCATGGGCTGGTGGCCGCCACCGAGATCGATGATGGCGAGACGCCGCATGCCCAGCAGCACCGAGTCCTCGCGGTGCACGCCGCCGTCATCCGGGCCACGGTGGACGATGGCGGCATTCATCGCCTCGCCAACGCGCGCCTCCGGCGCCACGCGGCCCGGGGCCGCGGCGAAACCCACGATGCCGCACATCAGGCCGCCCCTTCCTGGTAAAGCGGCATGAGCTGCGCGACGACCGCCGGGACGGAGGCTTTCGCGAGCACGTCCGCACGGGCCCTGTCGCCCATTGTCCGCCGCCCGCCGGGGCTCAGGTCCATGGCTTCGCCGAGCGCGGCGGCGAGGCCAGCCGCGTCGTCGACATCGCACAGCCAGCCGTTGCGTCCCGGCAGCACGAGGTCCTCGCTACCGCTGATGCGCGTGGCGATCACCGGCAGCCCGGCGGCCATGTACTCGAGAAGCGTGTTCGATAGCCCTTCGAATCGCGAGGGCAGGATGCCGATGTCCGCGCGCGCCAGCTCGCTCTCCACGGCGTCGCTGGGGCCGGGAAGGTCGACGCTGTCGGCGATGCCCAGCGATGCGGCCAGGGCGCGCAGTGCGCCATCTTCGCCACCGCCGCCGACCAGCCGCAGCCGCCAGCCGGGACGCCGGGACATGGCCCATGCCCGGAGCAGGCTGTCGAGCCCCTTCTCCGGCACCAGACGGCCGACGAACACGACCGTGGGCGGAAGATTGCCCGCCTCGGGCCGGGTGATGCCCTCGAATCGCGCCGTCCTGACGCCGTTCGGCAGCCAATGGATGCGCGCAGGATCGAACCCCACGGCCTGCAGGTCGCGCGAGATACGCGTGCTGATGGCCTGGATGGCGGTGGACTGCCGCAGCATCCGCCGCGCCAGCGCCGCGCCCGGGCCGCCCTGCGGGCGCAGGCAGCCTTTCTCCTGCTCCCACCAGCCAGAGAACTTCACCACCACGGGCTTGCCCAGCAATCGCCCCATCACGCTCGCCACCGCGCCCATGTTGTGGGCGATGTGCACGTGGATGGCGTCGTAGCGCCGCCGCCACGAGAACAGCAGCCAAGCGAGGCGCAGCATCAGCAACAGCGAGCCGATCCAGCGCACCGGGGGATAGCCCACGCGCCAGACGTCCAGTCCGTCGTGGCGCGACGGGCCGCCGGGCTGCGAGCCGTCGAGACGCGGCACGACGACGGTGACGGAATGGCCCAGCGCGACCAGTGCGTGCGACAGCGTTTCCACCTGCCGCTCCGCACCGCCCATGGCCGGGAACTGCCCTTCCAGCAGCATCAGGATCGACAGGCTCACGGCGCGTCGCCCTCGAGGTTGTTGCGCACCCAAAGCTCCAGCACGGCCAAGGACCAGAGGTGGGCCGAGTAGTCCCAGCCTCCGGCCTGATGGCGGTTGAACAGATCGGCGACGTACGCCGGCTCGAACCAGCCACGCTGGCGGCTGCGTTCGGAGAGCAACAGGTCGCGAAGCCATTCGCGGAACGGCGCACGATCGCGCATCCACACGCTGATCGGCAAGCCGAAGCCCTGCTTCGGCTTCTTCAGGATGGCCTCCGGCAGGATCCCTGCCGTCGCCTGCTTGAACAGCACGCGCTTCTGCGTACCGCTGACCTTCCAATGGGCCTTGAGTCGGCCGGTGTAGGCGACGAGGTCGGCATCCAGGTAGGGGAAGCGCACCGTGACCCCGGCGTGCCGCGCCGCGCCGTCGACCTTGACGAGGTCGTTCTGCGCGATCGCCAGCTCGAGGTCGAGCGCCATCAAGCGGTGCAGCTCGCTGCGTGCGTCGCAGCCCGCGTACATCCCGCGCAGCAGCTGCAGGGACAGATCGGCCGTCACCGAGGAACGGAAGGAGGCCGTGAGCAACTCGTCGAAGCACTCCGAGGCGAAGGCGTCGTCGGTGTAGAAGCGATCCGGGTTCGGCAGGCTGCTGCGACGGGTGAAGTTGTCGATCCGGTTGAGGAAGCGGTTCGAGCCGCCGCCGACGGTGCGCCCGATCACGCGGCCGAGCGCCTTCACCGCGCCGGGCAGCTCGAACCAGCGCTGCATGATCATGTCCTTCGCGTAGCGCTCGTTGCCGCCGAAGATCTCGTCCCCGCCATCGCCGGCCACGAGGATCGACCGCCCATCCGCCGCGGCCATCGCCGCACAGGCGAGCGTGGGCACCGCCGAAGCGTTGCCGAAGGGCTGGTCGAACAGGGCCGGCAGGTGGGGCAGGACGGCCAGCGTCTCGGCCTCGTCGATGCTGCCGAAGTGGCCCTGCGCGCCGCAGGCGGACGCGGCGATGCGGGCGAACTCCAACTCGTCGAAGCCGGCTTCCGCGAAGCCGATCGAGAAGCTGTGCACGGCCTCGCCCGGCACTTGGCGCGAGAGCACCGTAGTGATGCTCGAGCTGTCGGTGCCGCCACTCAGGAAGGTGCCCCAGCGCGTGCCCGCGGCGGGACGGCAGCGCTGTACCGCGGCGACCAGCCGTTCGCGCAGGCCGGCGGCGAGCGTCGTCGCGTCACCGTCGAGATCCTCCGCGTACGTCGGGCGCCACCAGCGCTCCACCCGTCCCTGCCCGGCCCGCCAACGCAGCAGGCTGGCCGGCGGCAGTCGCTGCACGTCGGCGACGATGGTCAGCGGCGCGGGGATGCAGGCGAAATTGAGGAAATGGAACACCGCGGCGGGATCGGCGCGCCGCGCCACCCACGGCGCGCGGAGTAGCGGCTTCAGGTGCGAGGCGACCAACAGCTGGTCGCCTTTCGATGCGTGGAACAGCGGCACGGTGCCGAAGTGGTCGACGACGGCGCACCACTCGCCGGACGCGCGATCGTGGCGGACGAAGGCGAAGCGGCCGCGCCAGTCCATCCATGGCCGCACATCGACCGCTTGGAGGGCGTCGTCCGCCCGCCCAACGAGCAGGTCGAAGACGCCGACGACGGTGATGTCGCCCTCGACCAGCATCCGGACCGCCCCTTCGGCAAAGCCCTGGGCATAGCCCTCGAGGGGCGACCATCCGGCACTGGCAGCCGCGAGGGCGGCCCCCTGCCCGACCAACCAGCGGGCCACCGTCGGCCCGGGCGCGACGCGGACATCGAGGACACCGGAAAGGACTTGGGTCGGCGCGTCGCCGCCGGCGGTCGTCATGGGCGTGGTCATGCCGCCACCCTGCGGCCGGAAAGGCAGCGATCGTAGATGCGCGCGGTGTGCTCCACCATCGCGCCGAGCGTGAAGCGGGCTTCTGCGTGCTCGCGCGCCGCAGCCGCGAGGCGACGGCGCTCTTCCGCGTCGTCGGCCAAGGCCAGGATGGCGCCAGCGAGCGCGGCCGGATCATTGCTGGGCAGCAGGCGGCCCGTCACGCGGTCGTCGATCAGCTCCGGACTCCCGCCCACCGCCGTGGCGATCACCGGCAGTCCGCTGGCCATCGCTTCGAGCAGGACGTTGGAAAGCCCCTCCTCGCGCGAGGGCAGCACCAGGAGATCCGCAGCGTGCATCAGCCGCCGCACATCGCTGCGTTCGCCGAGCAGGCGGACGACGTCGCCGAGCCCGTGGCGCGCGATCTCGGCCTCGACGCGCGGGCGCTCGGGCCCCTCGCCCGCCAGCCACACCTTGGGACGGTGGGACGGCGACAGCCTTGCGATTGCGCTGACCAGCAGGGGTAGGTTCTTTTCCGGCACCAGGCGGCCGACGAACAGCAGCAGCGTGTCATCCACCGGCAAGCCGAGTTCGCGCCGCGCCGCCTCGCGATCCGAGGGCGCCGGCAGCGGCGGCAATTCCAAACCGTTGGGAACGATGTCGATGCCATCCACCGGCACCGCGCAGCGGCGCGCCACGAGCTCGGCGCCCGCTCGCGTGTTCGAGATCACGGCCGACGAGCCCTGCACGATCCAGCGCTTGGCCCGCCAATGCCAATCCGGCCCCGTCAGGCCAAGCCCACGGACCGAACTGACGAGCCGGAGACCGGGGACGAAGGGCAGCACCAGGCGCACCCAGAGTTCCGCCGTGATCGAGAACGCATGCACGACATCGAAACGACCGGCGCGCAGGAAGCGCTGCAGACGCCAGACGAAGGCCGGATCAATGGCGCCACGCTTGTCGATCCGATGCACCGGCACGCCATCGGACTCAAGGGCATCGACGAGGTGCGAACGCTCGCGGAAATAGAGCAGCTCGGCATCGCGACCGCGGGCGCGCAGTCCGCGCAGCAGGTGGACGATCTGCCGCTGGCTTCCACCGACCTCCATTTCGTCGGTGACGACCAGCACCCGCTCAGCGCGCATGGAGCAACCCCTGCGGAGCGACGCAACGGACGCCGATCTGCGCCAGCAGCCGGTCGGCTTCGTGACGGGCATCGAACTCCGCCGCCACCGCGGCGCGCGCGGCGAGGCCGAGGCGATGGCGCAGCGACTCGTCACCGAGAAGGCGCTGAAGGGCATCCGCCAATGCCCGCGCATCGCCGGGAGGAACGACCAGGCCATTGCGCTCGTGGTGCACCAGTTCCGGGATGCCCGAGACCTGGGTGCTGACCACCGCTCCGGCGGTGGCCATGGCCTCCATCAGCGCGACCGGGATGCCGTCCTGGTTGCCCTCCGGCGTGGTGACGCTGGGCATCACGAAGACGGTCGCCTCGTTGAGGGCCGCGCGCACGGCCTCCTGCGGCTTCGCGCCAACCAGCACGATGCGGTCAGCCACGTTTTCGGCAGCGATCTGCGCCTCGAGGGCCGCGCGCTGCGGACCTTCGCCGATGACCGTGCAGCGGAACGCGACGCCGCGACGCTTCAGCAGTCCCAGGGCGGGAATCAGCGTGTCGAAACCTTTGATCGGATCGAGGCGGCCGACGCTGACGATGTGCCCTTCGGAACGATGGTCGAGGTTCTCCGCCAGTTCGGCGAAATCGACCCCGCAGTGCACGACCTGCAGCCGATCACCCAAGGCCTCGGCGCCCCAGCGCGCCAAGTAGCGCACGTTGTAGCGGGAAATGGTGACGGCAAGCGCGGCGTCGGCGAGCTTGGGGGCAATGAGCTGGTCCTCGACGAAAATGTCGTGCGCGTGCGAGGTGAACGAGAAAGGCACGCCCGTCAGCTTGGACAGTGCCCACGCGACCGTCGACGGATAAGTCGCCCAATGGGCATGCAGCCATTGCGGATCGAAGCGACGGATCGCCGGCAGGGCCGCCAAGCCACGCCACACCGCCACGGCGCTCTTGCCAAGGGCGGCGGGTTGATTCCAGAGACCCGCCAGCAGCTGCAGGGCGACCACCAGCACCGCGATCGGATGGCGAAGCACCTCGAGGAACACTGTCGGCAGTTCCAGCAGCGGATGCCGCGGGCCGATCACGCGGTCCATCAGGGCCTCGGCGCGCTTCTGGACGAGGGCTTCGGAGGGCGGCTTGAGCGAAAGAATGCGGACATCGACCCCGCGCTCCACGAAGCGCTCGATCTCGCGCACGATGAAGGTCTCGGACCAGCAGGGAAACAGCGAAACGAGGTAAAGGACGCGATCGGGCGTGGGCGTGGAGCGGGTGACGGTCATGGGGGACTCGGGGGGATGGCGGCCGGTGCCGTCGCCCAAAGATGGGCGTCGCGGCTGCGAAGGAAATCGATGAAGCCCAGCACGGCGTAGGCGTTCATTTCGAGAAAGGCGGAAGCAAGCCGCACCGGCAACAGCGCCCGGAGCGCCGGCCACTGGAGTCCAGCCAAAGCCATGCCATAGGCAGCGCACTGGGCGGTGAAGAGCATCCATGGCAGTGCTCCCTGCCCCAGCAGCAACGCGTTCGCGAGAAAGGCACCGACGAGGAACAGCGGGGCGACGAGGCGCAAGAGCTTGTGGTGGATGAAGCGCCACGCCAGCGGATGCCGACCCGGGAGGGTGATGGCCGGCCAGCGCGCCAGCAGTTGCCAGTTGCCGGACAGTGTGCGGCGCTTCCGCGACGACTCGACGGAAGCGCTCGAGGACGCGCGATCGTAGGCGACCGCCGCGGGCTCGAGGCCGATCCGCCCACCGTTTGCGGCGATGCGCATCGGCACCCAGACATCGTCGAGCACCAATCCCGGCGGCGGCACCGGCATGTCCTGCCGACGAACGGCATACAGCGCACCACTCACGCCGACCACCGAGCCGGTGGCGGCTTCGGCTCGGCGAATCGCGGTCTCGTACTTCCAATAGGCGTCGACCGCCTGCGCATAGCCGCCGGCATCCTCGAGCCTTAGCTGCCCGCTGACCGCAGCGAGTTCGCCACTGGCCAAGGCATCGCAGAGCGCCTGCACGCTACCGGGGGCCAGTCGCTGGCGGACGTCGGTGAACAGCAGGACGTCGCCGCGGGCGCGGGCCACCGCATCGGCCAGGCAGGCGGTCTTTCCGCGACGCACCGCGGCATCGACGGCCACCAAGCGAACCCCGGCCCGTTCGCGCAGGCGGGCACCAGTGCCGTCGGTGGAGCCATCGGACACAACGACGAGATCCAGCCGATCCGCCGGATAGTCGTGGGCCAGCAGACCGTCGATTTTGGCGTCCAAGTGGGCCATGCCGTTATGGACGGCCATGCACACCGTCACCCGTGGCTGCCACCGCCCTGGCGCCACCGGACGCGGCTTCAGCCGGGCCAGCACCAGCAACCAGGCCGGGTAGCCCACGTAGGTCCAGCCCAGCACCAGCAGGCAAACCGCGAGCAGCGACCACGCCAAGGCGATCACGCGGTGGCCCCCAGCGCGCGGCCGCGCCAACGCTCGTACCGCGCGTCGCCCAACAGCGCCTTCGCGGTGGCCAGCACGCCATGGCGCAGGCGAAGCCGTCGCATCGCGGCCGGTCCGCCGGTGGCCCAGCCCACCACCGCGTCGACGGAATGCGCAGCGGTCACGGCCACCCGCGGCAGCGCCCGAGACGGGTCGCGGGAGGCGACGAGGCCCGGCGTGGAATCGAGCACCGCCCGGTACCCGAGCGAACGCGCGAGCGGCACGAGCCCGCGGGGCACCCGGCCGCCCGGTGGCGCCAGCAGGGTCACCGGCTGGCCCAGTCCCTGTTCGAGCTGGTCCTTCGAGACTCGAAGCTCCTCGCTCAGCGCGGCGGCATCCAAGTGGGTGAAGTACGCGTGGGTGTGGCCGTGCGACTGCAGGCTCATGCCGGCGGCGGCCATCTGGCGGAGCTCCGCCCATCCCATGAAGCCCGGCCGCCCGACACGCGCGGGGGTGATGAAGAAATCCGCCTTCAGGCCGCGCTCGGCGAGGAGCGGCAGCGCCTCGAGCCCATTGCTCGCGTCGCCATCGTCGAAGGTCAGCCAGACGGGGCGCGGCGAGGTCGTGTCATCGAGGAGGTCGCGCGCCGCGCCGAGGGTGCATCCCGCCGCGACGAGGGCGTCCAGCATCGCGCCGAAGCGCTTTGCTTCGACGGTGTAATGGGCGTCCGCCGCATAGCCGACGGCCCGCGAACGCGGGCCATCGATGCCATGGAACATCAGGGCGAGCGCCGGGGGCATCATCGCACCAGGTTGAAGGTGACCAGCACGCGGTTGTCGTCGAACGCCTGCTGCGCCTCGGTGCTGGCTCGTTCACCGTGGCTGAGTTCGAACGTCAGGCCGGTGCGCCGCGAGGTCTGCCAGTTCGCGACGACGGCGACGCGTGAATCGCGATCGCGGCGGTCGATGGTGCCGAAACGTCGCCATTCCATGCCGGCCTGCGCGCCGAGCGAGAACGTGGCGCGCACCTGGCGATTGGCGGAAACGACGAAGCCGCGGATCGTCTGGTCGAGGCCCGTGGCGCGCAGGTACTCCTGCCTGCGCCAGCGGCCGTCCACGCGGAAGTACGTGGCCTCGGACCGGTGCGACACGCCGAGACGGCCGCCCGTCTGCTCGAACAGGTCCGAAGAGAGCGTGGTATCGCGAATGCCCGTGCGGCCGATCGGCAGGGCGTAATCGGCGGCGCGCGGCGCACCGTCGAGCAGGTCGTCGACAGTGTCGCCGAAGCCGCGCTGCAGGTCCGCTTCCAACCGGGTGATGTCGGTCAGGGCGTAGGCGACCCGAACGCGGGCCAGTGGACGCGACTCCTGCCTGGAGAATCCGGCCACCACGTCGTCGAAACGGACACGGCTGTAGCCGATATCGGTGTTCCACTCACCGCGTGCCGCCGTTCGCGAGTAGCGAAGGAACGCGTTATCCCGCCGGTAATCCGGGGCGATCCCGGCGCGATCGAAATCGGCATCGATGCTTTCGAACTCGCCCGACAAGGCCGTGACCGGGCTGCGCTGGTACAGCAATCGCGCCGCGGCGGCCACGCGCTGCCCATCGAACTCGGGCGTACGCTCCGCCCCTGTGTCCATGAAGCGGAGTTCGCCCAGCAGGCGGAGGTTCGTCGCCGGGCGGAGCGCCAGCGTCGGCCCCGTGACCAGCACGTTCGTGCGCTGGCGGTTGTCGGGCGCATCGACACCGAAAGGGTTCACCGGCTGGTCGGTGACCACGGCCTGGAAGGCCCATGAGAGTCGCTCGGGCGAAAGAACCCACCGGCCGTTCAAGCCGACCTGCTGCAGCAGCTCGTTGTCGAAGCGGTTACCGAGGTAGTGGCGGTACGACGCGCTGCCTGCCGCTTCGAGTTCCCCTCGTGCCCCACCCATGACATAGGCGAAGGCCGCCGAAGGCGAGAGAACCGTGTCCGAGACCGCGACCGGACGCCGCGCCATGTTGTCGCTGTGTTCGACCCCCAGGCCGAGGCGCCAATTCAACCCTTCTGGCGCGGCCTGGGCATTCACCCCTGCGGCGGCGACCAGGCCCGCCAGGCCCAAGGTGTTACGGAAGACCGTGCTCATGTCAGGGCACCTTGTTGAAGACGACGCCGGCAAGGCGGGAGGGATCGAACACGGCGCTCGCGTCGCTGACCGCGGCGGCGGTATCCCGGCCGTAACCCGCCACCAGCACGGCGATGTCGGCGAACTCGGAAGCAATGCGGGCGTCCGGCGCCCCGCTGACCGCCGCCGCGTCGAGGATGACCGTCACGCGCTCCCCGGAAGTGCGCAAGGCCTCGATCGCCTGGCGCATCCGGGCGGAGGCCAGCAGCTCCCCCGAGGCTTCGCGTCGATCACCGGCGGGTACCAGCAGCAGGCGCGGCAGCGCCGTCGGATAGAGGACGTCGCGCAAGTCTTCGACCCGCCCTTCCAGGAGATCGACGAGGCCGCCCCGCTCGGGGGTGACGCCGAGCCGATCGTGCAGGACCGGCGAGCGAAGGTTGCCATCGATGAGGATGGCAACACGGCTCTCGTCGAGCGCGACGGCCGCCGCGAGGTTGGTGGCGACGAAGCTGCCGCCGCTGCCGCGGCGCACCGGCGCCACGAGGATCACCACGCCATCCGACCGGCTCCGCGCGAGGAGCTGGGTGCGAAGGTCGCGGAAGGCGTCGGCGGGCCGGGGGTCGGGCATGTCGTGGCCGACGAGTCGCCGGGCTTGCCGCTGCGCCGGGTTGAACGGCGCCGGGATGACCTTGTCGGCCAGCAATGCGGGCAGCTTGCTGCGTTCGGTGGTCAGCGCGTTCACAGGGCGAAACTCCCTTTCTGGATGGCCACGACCAGGTAGATGGCGAGGCAGACGACGATGGCGCCCGCGCCCATGGCCCAACGAAGCGTGTCGCTCCTGCGATCGGCAGCGGTGCGGAACTCGGGGATGCTCACCAGCACCGGCAGGGGCTGCTGGTTCGCCAGGGCGACGGCGCTGCGGGCGCGCGGGTCGTAGAACAGGTAAAGGCCCAGCAGCCCCAGCGGCGCGAACACGCCGAGGACGAGGCCGGCGAGGGCGAAATGCATCAGCCGCAGCCCGCTCGGCTGCAGCGGCAGGGCCGCGGGCTCCTGCACGCGGAAGGTGAGGCCGCGCTTCTCGGCGTCGAGGTTCATCGAGACGCGGGCGTTCTCGCGCCGGCGCAGGAGGTCCTGGTAGATGTCGCGGTTGACTTCGTAGTCCCGCGTGAGCTCCGCCAGGTCGGCCTCGGAATCGGCGACGCGCCGCCCGCGCTCCAGCTCCTGCTTGAGCAGTGCTTCGTTTTCCGTGATGCGTGCGGCAAGGCCCGCTGCATCGCTGCGTGCGCGGGCCAGGTCCGATCGCAACTCCTGGTAGAGCGGATTGCGCATCGCGGCGGCTTCGTCGCGCTGGCCGCCACGCTCGCTGGCGCGGGCATCGACGATGGAAGCCTGCAGGTCCTCGATCTGGTGGCGCAGGCGGACGACGTCGGGATACTCGTCCGTGTACTCGAGGCGAAGGCGGTCCAGCTGGCCCTGGAGCTCGGCGAGGCGGATCTGCATCTCGCCGGAGCGGGTGCGGGCGCCGCTGACTTCCGCCTCGCCGCTGAGCTGCCCCTGCAGGGACGACTCGCGCATGCGCAACTCGGACAGCGCCGTGCGCGCCTGTTCGATGCCCGTCCTCAGCGTCGCGATCCGCGTACGCACATCGGTCTCGCTGCCTGGCCCGGCGTCCTGGTTCCCAGCGCGGAACTGCTTGAGCCGGTCCTCGGCGTCGGTCAGCTTCGCGTGGTACTCGCGGACCTGGGAGTCGATGAATTCATAGGCTTCCCGGCTTTCGCGCTCCTTCGCGGCGAGGCTCTCCTCCATGAAGAGTTCGGCGAAGCGTTGGGCGACCTTGAAGGCGCGCTCCGGTTCCTTGTCGGTGTAGCTGATCTCGATCAGGTTCTGCCCCGGACTCGACACGCGCGTCCGCTGCTTGATCTGCTCGGAGGCACGCTCGCGCGCGATTGGATCCTCGAGCTCCTCCGACCAACCCCCGGCCGCCAGGATTTCGGCCATCACCTTGCGGCTGAAGATCACCTCGCGGGCGATGCGCGCGCGGTCCGCCACGCCGGTCGGCACCGCGCGCCCCTCCATGAGCGGGGTGATGATGTTGGCTTCCCCGGCGAGGATGGTCGTGCCGGAGACGTACTTCTTCGGCACGAGCAGGCCGACGAGCAAGGCCAGCAGGGCCACCGCGGCGAATCCGAGGCAAAGGCCGAAAACACGGCGCCGCAACTCGGCGACGATCACCGGCACGAGATGCAGCCACTCCGGCGACCGGGAGGGCCCCTCAAGCAGCATCGGGCTGGTCACAGCGCACGCTCCGGAACGGTAATGACGTCCCCGGGACGCACGTCGACGTTGGACTCCAGCTTCCCGCCCTCGAGGATGTCGCCCAGGCGCAGGTCGCGGGTCTCGACGCCCCCCGCCGCATCACGCCGGTGCAGGCGGGAGCGATTGGGAGCCGCGAAATCACTCACGCCACCGGCCTGAAGGACGGCGTCGAGCACGGTCATCCCCTGCCGGTAGGGAACGGAGACCGGCTGGCGCACGGCGCCCGTGACGCGGACTCGAGAGATGAACTCGTGGCTGCGGAGATCCACCAGGATCACGGCAACCTTGGGGTCGCGGATGTAGGCGGCCAGCTGCTTTTCAATGTCCGCCGCCACGTCCTGCGGGGGGCGGCCACCGGCCATGACGTCGCCGATCAGGGGAACCGAAATGCGCCCATCCGGGCGCACGGGCACGGTCACGCTGAGCTCGGGGTTGCGCCATACGGACACCTGGAGGCGGTCGTCGACGCCGATCCGGTAGAGCGCCGAGAACTCGCCCGGGGTCGTTTCGACCGGCGGATCGGTGGCGTCCTGCGGGGCCTCGGGAGCCGCCTGCGCGGCAAGCGCCGGCGCGAGGAGCAGCAGTGCAAGTACGGAAAGCGTCTTTGCGGCGTGGTTCAACATGGGATGCCCTGCTCCTTGGGCGTCCGGGGGGCAACAGGACTGCTTCCGGGCGCACGATCGTGTTGTGGGGGTGAAGTGATGATACGCTGCTTCCGGCCGATTCTGAGAATCACGTCACAGTTTTTTACCTGACAGGCCATGCCGCCCCCCTCGAATCCCCTCGACGACCTCGCGCGCCTCGGCCTCCCCCCCGGCGCCCCGGCGGACGCCCTGAAGCCGGCGTGGCGCCGAGCAGTGTCCGCGCTGCACCCGGACCGGAACGGCCCCGGTGCCGATCGCGCCCTGGCCGACGTGAATGCGGCCTACCAGCGCCTCCACGAGTTCGCGCGACGGCACGGACGCCTGCCGGGCCGAACGGACGCCCGAATCCCGCCCCCCCCAACTGCACAGCCCAAGGGCCGTCGATGGGCGGTGGGGGCCCTGGCGCTGGTCGCCGGCATTGTCGTCCTCTGGCCCCAGGCGGAACCCAACCCCCTGCAACCCTCGACACCCCTCCCGGAGGAGGCCGAAGTGCTGGCACTGCCGCCCGACCCTGTGCCGCCCCCGGCAGACGCCGCGACCGATGCCCACAGGGAGACGCTGCGGCTGGGATTGGCGCCCAGCGACGTCGAGCGCCTCGCCGGCGAACCGCTGTTCAAGTCCGACGAGCGCTGGGTCTATGGCCCCTCGGAAATCCGCTTCACGCATGGCCGGGTGTCGGGCTGGTACAGCTCCCCCCTCCGGCCCCTGCCTGTCGACGGTCCGGCCCGCGTTCCCGACGCGACGGCCGAATGATCGACCGCGGCGTCACCGCGCGCCTTTCCCGAACAGGACGACCTCGACCGTCTGCAGCAGCACCAGCAGGTCGAACATCAGGCTCTGGTTCTTCACGTAGTACAGGTCGTACTTCAGCTTCTCTTCCGCGTCCTTGACCGAGGCACCGTAGGCGTAGCGCAACTGCGCCCAACCCGTGATGCCCGGCTTCACCGCGTGGCGCAGGCCGTAGTAGGGAATCTCGCGCTCCAGTTGCTCGACGAACGAGGGCCGCTCGGGACGCGGACCGACAAAGCTCATCTCGCCGCGCAGCACGTTCAGCACCTGCGGCAGTTCGTCGATGCGGAGTTTCCGGATCACCCGGCCAACGCGCGTCACGCGATCGTCGTTCGAGGTCGCCCACCGGGCCACGCCATCGCGCTCGGCGTCGGTGCGCATGCTGCGGAACTTGATGACCCGGAACGTTTCGCCACCCTCGCCCACGCGCTCCTGGAGGTAGAAGATCGGGCCGGACCACCCGCTTTCCAGCTTGATCAGCACCGCCGTCAGCACCATCAGCGGCAGCGAGAGCAGGAGCAGCAGCGACGATGACGCCACGTCGAAGACGCGCTTGCTGGCGGAACGCACCACGCCGCGGTCGAAACCGGAATCGAAGACGATCCAGGACGGACTCAGCGCGTTGATGTGGGCCCGGCCAGTCTGGTTCTCGAGGAAGGTGTGGAGGTCGTTCACATGGATGCCGCGCAGTCGGCAGGCCATGAGCTCGTCCAGCGGAAGACTGCCGCGACGGCAGTCCGGGGCGACCACGATCTCATCGACGCCGAGCAGGTCGACCATCGCCGGAAGCCCCTCCGTCGGGCTCAGGCGCAAGTCGGCCGGCACGCGGTCCGCATCGCCCTGCACCGGGACGTAACCGACGATCCCGAAGGTGCGCCGGTCGCTGTCGCGCCGGAGCCGAGAATGGATGAGGTCGGCCTTCTCGCCGACGCCGAGCACGAGGACCTGGCGCCGCAGCAGTTCCCCCTGGCCCACGCGCAAGGCGACGGCACGGGCCACCATGACGGCCACGAAAGCGAAGGCCAAGGCAAGCGCCATGACGCCGCGGCCGATGTCGTCGATCGGCGAGAGGTACTGCAAGGCCATCAGCGTGAGGCCGCCGGCGAAAAACGCCACCAGTGCACGGACGATATGGCCGCTCCAACCATCGCGGCTGTGCGTGGCGTAGAGGCCCATCGAGGTCATGGCGAGCATCAGCACGGCGGTGAACACCAGGCCGCGCAGCAGCATGCTGCCCCCGAAGGCCTCGTCGATCAGGTCGAAATCCCCGAAGAAGCGGACCAGCACCGCCGCCTGGAAGGCGAGGAACAGCGCCGCGGCCTCGGCGGTAGCCAGGAAGAGGATCCAGCGGCGAGCGGGATGAAGGGCGTCCGAGATGGAGCGCATGTGAATTCCTGCAAATGCGAATGGGGGGCGAAGCGCGAATCCGGAGCCGTCGGGGGCCGTCGAAAGCCCGCCGCTGCTGGCGGCGTGCCCTTCGTGGAGGCCGGATTCGTTGCTCTGGGGTCAAATTGGCGTGTAGCCAAGGTGAAGCCCATGACGGGTACTATGAGAACCCGGTCACATTGCAGACACAAGTCCATTCCCCCCAGTTATGACAACCCCTGACAGTCTTCACATCGGAATCATCGGTCTCGGCTACGTCGGCCTGCCCCTGGCCGTGGAATTCGGCAAGCAGCTGCCCACGACCGGCTTCGACATCAACGAGGCTCGCGTCGAGGAGCTCCGCGCCGGGCACGACCACACGTTGGAAGTGGATGGCGAAGAGCTGGCTTCAGCGACGTTCTTGAAGTATTCGACGACGTTGGCGGACCTTGAATCGGTCAACGTTTACATCGTGACGGTGCCGACGCCGATCGACCAGGCTCGCCGACCGGACTTCGGCCCCCTGCTGTCGGCCAGCCGCACCGTGGGCAAGACCCTGCGCAAGGGTGACATCGTGGTGTTCGAGTCGACGGTGTATCCGGGCGCGACGGAGGAAGTCTGCGTTCCGGTGATCGAGCGCGAATCGGGCCTGAAGTACAACGTCGACTTCTTCTGCGGCTACAGCCCCGAGCGCATCAATCCCGGCGACAAGCAGCACCGACTGCCGGACATCGTGAAGGTCACCTCCGGCTCCACGCCGGAGATCGCCGACCGGGTGGACGCCCTGTACCGCCGGGTCATCCGCGCCGGCACCCACAAGGCGTCGAGCATCCGCGTGGCCGAAGCCGCCAAGGTCATCGAGAACACCCAGCGCGACCTCAACATCGCCCTGATGAACGAACTGGCGAAGATCTTCTCCCGCCTCGGCATCGACACCCTCGAAGTGCTGGAAGCCGCGGGCACGAAATGGAACTTCCTGCCGTTCCGGCCCGGCCTCGTCGGTGGCCACTGCATCGGCGTCGACCCCTACTACCTCACCCACAAGGCGCAGGAGATCGGCTACCACCCCGAGGTCATCCTCGCCGGCCGCCGCACCAATGACGGCATGGGCCCGCACGTGGCCCATCGCGTGGTGAAGCTGATGAGCCAGAAGGGCCTGCACGTGGTGGGCTCGAAGGTGCTGGTGCTGGGCCTGACGTTCAAGGAGAACTGCCCGGACCTTCGCAACACCCGGGTCACCGACGTCATCGCGGAATTGGCCGGATTCAACATGGCCGTCGACGTCTACGACCCCTGGGTGAGCGTGGACGAGGCCAAGCACGAGTACGGCCTGGAACTGCTCCGGAACCCCCCGCAGGCCGGCGCCTACGACGCCGTGGTGCTCGCCGTGTCGCACCGCGAGTTCCAGGCCATGGGGCCGGCGGCCATCCGTGCGCTGTGCAAGGCAGGCGGCGTGCTGTTTGACGTGAAGAGCGCCCTGCCCTACGGCACGGCGGACGGCCGCCTGTAAGGCCGCCCCCGGCCGATCGCGGCCCGCTTCTGTCAAAAAGTGTGATGGGGTAGTCAAAAATTCACCTCGACACGGTATCGTGTCAAGACTGGATGAATCCCCCCTTCCGGGCCGCATGACGTGGCCCTCTTGGAGTTTCCGATGCGTGTCCTCATCACCGGCGCTGCCGGCTTCATCGGCTCGACGCTGGCCCATCGCCTGCTGGATCGCGGCGACGAGGTCCTCGGCTACGACAACCTCAACGACTACTACGACGTCCGCCTGAAGCAGGCGCGGCTCGACCGGCTGACCCCGCGCGCGGGCTTCTCGTTCGTGAAGGCTTCGCTCGAAGACCGCGAGGCTCTGGACGCCGCGTTCGACGCCTTCAAGCCGCAGCGCGTGGTCAACCTCGCGGCGCAGGCCGGCGTGCGCTACTCGCTCGAGAACCCGCGCGCCTACATCGACGCCAACATCGTCGGCTTCCTGAACGTTCTGGAAGCCTGCCGCCACAAGGGCGTCGAGCACCTCGTCTATGCCTCGTCGAGCTCGGTGTACGGCAGCAACCGCAAGCTGCCGTTCGCGGTGGAGGACAGCGTCGACCATCCCGTCAGCCTTTACGCCGCCAGCAAGAAGGCGAACGAGCTGATGGCGCACACCTACAGCCACCTGTTCCGCCTTCCGACCACCGGCCTGCGCTTCTTCACCGTGTATGGCCCCTGGGGCCGGCCGGACATGGCGCTGTTCCTATTCACGAAGAAGATCCTCGCCGGCGAGCCGATCGACGTCTTCAATTTCGGCAAGCACACCCGCGATTTCACCTACATCGACGACATCGTCGAAGGCGTGATCCGCACGCTGGATCGCGTGCCCGGCCCGGATGCCACCTTCGATCCACTCGCCCCGACTCCGGCCACCAGCGCCGCGCCCTACCGCGTCTACAACATCGGCAACCACACGCCGGTGCAGCTCTCGCGCTACATCGAGCTGATCGAGGAGGCGACGGGCAAGAAAGCCATCAAGAACCTGCTGCCCCTGCAGCCCGGCGACGTGCCCGACACGGAGGCCGAAGTCTCGGCGCTGATGCGCGACACCGGCTACGCCCCGGAGACGCCGGTCGAGGTCGGGGTGAAACGCTTCGTCGAATGGTATCGCGGGCACTACGGGGTCTGATCCCATGCACCCCCTGAGCCCGAGTGCGCTTCAGGAGTTGATTGCCCGGACGTGGACGGGCCTGCTGGGCGAAGCCGCGCCCGACGCCCGCGCCAACCTCTTCGATGCCGGCGCGCATTCGCTGCTGGTGCCGAAATTCATCGCTGCCATGCGCGAGGCCGGCGTCGAAACGCTCGGCGTGGCCGACGTCTACGACCGCCCGACGATCGCCGGGCTGACCGAGCGCGCGCTGCGCAGTGCCACAAACCCGAACGGCGCGGCGGCAACGCGCCAGGCGCCCACGGCGACCGCCGGTTTCGCCGTCATCGGCATGGCGCTTCGCGGACCGGGCGCGCCAGACCTCGAGGCGTTCTGGGACCAGCTGTTGACCGGTCGGGAAGGCATCCGGCGATTCCGCCCGGACGAGCTCGACCCCGACGTACCGGCCGCCCTGCGCTCGCACCCGAATTTCGTCGCCGCGCGTGGCGTGGTTGAAGACCTCGATCGCTTCGACGCCGGCTTCTTCGGCGTCTCCGCCCGCGAAGCCACCCTCGTCGATCCGCAGCAGCGGATGCTGCTGGAACTGTCGTGGCAGGCCTTCGAGCACGCCGGCATCGCGCCGGAGCGCGCCTCCCGCGTCGGCGTCTACGCCGGCACGGCGAACAACCAATACACCCCGCTGCTGCGCCAGCACGCTCCGCAGTTGGTCACCCAAAGCGGTGAATTCACCACGATGCTCGGGGCGGAGAAGGACTTCGTCGCGACCCGCATCGCGCATCGCCTCGACCTCAAGGGCCCGGCCATGACGGTGCTGACGGCCTGCTCGACCGGCCTCGTCGTCGTCGCCCAAGCCTGCGAGGCGCTGGCGGCCGGCCACTGCGATGCCGCGCTCGCCGCGGCCTCCACCGTGCTGCTGCCGCAAGCCGGCGGCTACCTGCACGTGGAAGGCGGGATGGAATCGGCCGACGGGCGCTGCCGCCCCTTCGATGCCGACGCCACCGGCACCGTGTTCTCGAACGGCGGGGCCGTGGTGCTGCTCAAGCGCCTCGAGGATGCCCTCGCCGACGGCGACACCGTCTATGCGGTCATCAAGGGCGTCGGCCTGAACAACGACGGGGGCGGCAAGGCCAGCTTCACGGCGCCCAGCGTAAGCGGCCAGAGCGACGCGATCCGGATGGCGCTCGACGCCGCCGGGGTCTCGGCGCGCGACATCGGCTACGTGGAGGCCCACGGCACCGCCACCACGCTGGGCGACCCGATCGAAGTGAGCGGGCTCGTCGAGGCCTATCGCCGCGACACCACGGACATCGGCTACTGCTGGCTCGGCTCGGTGAAGGGCAACGTGGGCCACACTTGGGCGGCGGCGGGCCTCTTCGGCCTGATCAAGGCGGCGCTGGCACTTCATCACGGCGTCATCCCGAAATCGCTGCATTTCCGCCGGGCGAATCCGCAGATCGATTTCGCGCGGACGCCCTTCCGCGTCTGCACGGACAACGTGGCTTGGCCACGCGGCGCGGCGCCGCGGCACGCGGCCGTCAGCTCGTTCGGCGTGGGTGGCACCAATGCCCATGTCGTACTCGGCGAGGCGCCGGCCGCACAGGGCGCGATGGTCCGGGACGATGGGGCACCATGGCAGGTGCTGGCGATCTCGGCGCGCAGCGAGGCCGCTGTCGCCGCCCGTGCGGCGGCCCTGGCGGATCGCCTCGAAGCCGTCGATGGCCCGTCCCTCGAGGCGACGGCCTACACCTTGATCCGCGGCCGAAGCCTGCTGCCCTTCCGGGCGGCCGTGGCCGCCCGCAACCGCCGGGACGCCGCCGAAAAGCTTCGACGGATCACCCGGGGGGAGGCCGCGCTCGACGCGCCGCGGCTGGTCTTCTTGCTTCCGGGGCAAGGGGCGCAGTCCCCGGGCATGGCCCGCGAGCTGCACACCGCCCTGCCGGAGTTCGCGCGAGCCTTCGATGACGCCTGTGCGGCGGTGGCGCCCCATCTCGACCTCGACCTGCGGGCCCTGCTGCTCGCCGAACCGGGCTCGGTTGATGCGGCAAGGCTCGACGAAACCCGCTACGCGCAGCCCGCGCTCTTCTGCGTCTCGGTGGCGCTGGCCCGATGGCTCCGGCATTTCGGCCTCGAGCCCGCGGCCCTGATCGGCCACAGCATCGGCGAGCTGGCCGCGGCGCACCTCGCCGGCGTGCTCGACCTCGACGCCGCGGCCCATCTGGTGTGCGCGCGGGCCGCGGCGATGTGGGAACAGCCCCGCGGCGCGATGCTGGCGGTCCGCGCCGCCGAAGGCACGGTCCGCGGCACCCTGCCGGCGGGGCTTGAGATCGCCGGCCTGAACGCGCCCGAGCTCACCGTGGTGTCGGGGCCAGCTCCGGCCATCGACGCCTATCGCCGCGACCTGGACGCCAAGCGCATCGACGCGACGACGCTCCGCGTGTCGCATGCCTTCCACAGCGCATCGATGTCGGGGGCGCTCGCGGCAATCGACGCGGCAGCCGCGCCGCTGGCCCATCGCGCGGCGCAGACACCGTTCTACTCCTGCGTGACGGGCGCCCGTCACGACGCCGCCTCGGCGACGCCCGGCTACTGGTCGCGCCAGGTACGCGAACCGGTCCGCTTCAGCGATGCCGTGCGCGCCGAACTCGCCCAGCCGAACACGGTGTTCGTCGAGGTGGGTCCGGGACAGGCACTCTCCGCGCTGCTGCGCCAGCACCGAGACGCAGCGAACCGGCCGCCGCGGGTCGTGGCCCTGCAGCCCGCCGCCGGCCAGCCTGCGGAGGCGGGTTCGGCCGTGCATGCCCTGGGCCAGCTGTGGTCGCTGGGCGCACCGGTGGCGTGGCCCCAGCCGCACGGCCGCCGTCGCGTCGTGCTGCCCGGCTATCCCTTCGCCGACACCCGGTTCTGGTTCCCGCGTTCTTCGTCCCCGGTGTCCGAGCGCACCGGCCCGGCGAACGCCCTTTCCCCCGGGGCCTTGGAGGCCCTGCCGCCCCCCCGTTCCACGATGGAGCCCGCCGTGGCCGATCGACTTCCCGCCCTCCGATCCGAACTCATCCGCCTCGTGGCCGAAGTTTGCGGACAGAACGCCACCGATATCGCGCCCGAGGTCCCGCTGGTGGAACTCGGCCTCGATTCGCTCTCCGCGACCCAGGCCAGCCTCGAGATCGATCGCGTTTTCGGCCAGAAGCTTCGCTTCCGCCGGCTGATGGAAGACCTCGATACGGTGGAGAAGCTGGCCCACCACCTCGATGCGACCTTGCCCGCCGATCGTTTCGCGCCGGTCAGTGCGGTCGCGCCCCTCCCCGCCCCGGCGCTCCCGCCGGCGGGCCCCATCGCAACGGGTATGGGCCAAGAGACGCTCAATGGGCTGATCCAGCAGCAGCTGGCGGTGATGCAGCAGCAGCTGTCTGTGCTCTCCGGCCTCGGCGTCCCGACCACGGCGGCGCCCACCGCTGCCCCGGTCGTCCCGATCACGCCCGTCGCGGCACCCGCCCCCCCCGCGCCGACCGCCGAGGCCGCCCCCGACCTGATCGCCAAACCCTTCGGCGCGTCCGCCCGCATCACGCTGGCACCGCAGCTCGACATGACGCCGGCCCAGAAGGACTGGCTGGCCGACTTCACCCGCCGCTACCTCGCCCGCTACGGCAAGTCGCGCGAGTTCTCGCAGGCGAACCGCGCACAGATGGCCGATCCGCGCGTCGTCACGGGCTTCAACCCCCTTTGGAAGGACCTCGTCTTCCCGATCGTCGCGGATCGCTCCGAAGGCGCGCGCGTCTGGGACATCGAAGGCAACGCCTTCATCGACCTGCTGTCCTGCTTCGGCGCCAACCTGCTCGGCTACAAGCCCCAGGCCATCACCCAGGCCATGCATGAGCAGCTGGATCGCGGCATCGAAGTCGGTCCGCAGCACCCGCTCGCGGCCGACGTCTCGGCCCTGCTGCGCGAGTTCTCCGGCCACGAACGCATCGGCCTGTGCAACACCGGCTCCGAAGCGGTGATGGGCGCCATGCGCGTCGCCCGCACGGTCACCGGCCGGAAGACCATCGCGATCTTCAACAACAGCTACCACGGCATCTTCGACGAAGTGCTGGTGCGCGGCACGAAACAGCTTCGTTCGCTCGCCGCCGCGCCGGGGATCCTCGCGCAGGCGGTCGAGAACATCCTCGTGCTCGACTACGGCAGCGAGGAATCGCTGCGCGTCCTTCGCGAGCGCGCCCACGAACTGGCCGCGATCATGATCGAGCCAGTGCAGAACAAGTACCCGACGCTGCGGCCGCGCGAGTTCGTCCACGAACTGCGGCGCATCTGCGACGAGGGCGGCTGCGCGCTGATCCTCGACGAAGTGGTCACCGGGTTCCGCCTCGCAGCGGGCGGTGCGCAGCAGTTCTACGGCGTTCGTGCCGACCTCTGCGCCTACGGGAAGATCATCGGCGGCGGCCTGCCCATGGCGGCCATCGCCGGTTCCGCGAAGTGGATGGATGCGCTCGACGGCGGCTGGTGGCAGTTCGGCGACGACAGCTACCCGGAAGCGGGCGTCACCTATTTCGCCGGCACCTACGTGCGCCATCCGCTGGCCCTCGCGGCGGCGAAAGCGACGCTGCAATACCTGAAGGACCGCGGGCCGGCGCTGTACGACGAGCTCAACGGCCGCACGCAGGGCATGGTCGATCGGCTGAATGCCGGCTTCGCGGCGCGGCGCGCGCCGGTGAAGGCGGTGCACTGCGCCTCCCTGTGGCGACTGCAGTGGGACGAGGACCAGCGCTACGTCAGCCTGTTCTATTACCTCGCCCGCCTGCACGGCCTGCACCTCTACGAACAGTTCGGCCACTTCGTCACCGAGCCGATGGGCGCGGCCGAGATCGACCGCATCGTCGAGGTGTTCCACGCCGCGATCGACGAGCTTATGGCGCTGGGCTTCCTGACGCCGCGCGGCGGCCCGCTGCCTCCGGAGGAAGGCCTTCGCGACGCGCTCGTCGCGACGACCGCGCCATCGACCGAGCCGGCACCGCTCTCGCCGGGGCAGGCCGAACGTTGGCTTGCCGCCAGCTTCGACCCGCACGCCCTGCGCGCCTTGAACGAAACGCTTTGCCTGCGGCTCGACGGCGTTCTCGATGTCGAGGCCCTCAAGGCCGCCATCGCGGCCCTCGTCGAACGCCACCCGGTGTTCCGCCTTCGCTTCGAGGCCGACGCGCCAAAACAGCGCGAGGTGCCCGGCATCGAACCGACGCTCGCCGTGCGCGACCTCTCGTCGCAGGCCGATCCCGAGGCCGCACTCGCCGCTTTCGCCCGCGAAGCGGGGCAGCACGACTTCGCGCTGGGTGCCGGCCCGATGATCGCCCTCACGCTGCTGCGCCTCGGTCCGGCGCGGCATGCGCTGCACCTGGTCTACAGCCATCTCGCCGTCGACGGCTGGGCGATCAGCGTGTTCCTCGAGGAGCTGGCCCAGCTGTATGCCGCGAAGCGCACCGGCGTGGCCGCGCACCTGGCCCCGGCCGGCCGGCCAGGCGACTTCGCCGTGGCCGAACGCGGGCGCATGGCCGCGGCCGAAGGCCGCGAGTCGGCCGAATTCTGGAAATCCCGCCTGGCGTCGGCGCCGGCACCGCTGGAGCTCGGCGACCGCGTCCCGTCCGGCGCGCGCCATTTCGCCGCCGATACGGCCTACCTCCGCCTCGAGGGTCCGCGCTTCGCGGCCCTGCGCTCGTTGGCGAAAAGCCGCCGGGTAACGCTGTTCCAGCTGCTGCTCAGCGTCGTTGCCACCCTGCTCGGCCGCCGCGCGGGCGCCGATGACTTCGTGCTCAGCATTCCCTACGCCAGCCAGGGCCTTGGCCGCCATCCGGCGCTGATGTCGGACGGCGTGCTCGACCTGCCCCTGCGCCTGCAGCTGTCGCAGCGTGACGACACGCTGGCCAACCTCGGGCCGGTGCGGAGCGCGCTGATGGATGCCCTCGAACACCCACTGATGACGCAAGGCCTTGCCGCCCGCCTGCTCGGCCTGCCCAGCCGGGGCGACCGGCCGCCGCTTACGGGCGTCTACTTCAACCTCAATCCCAAGGTGGTGCTCGACGGCTTCCAGCCGCTCGTGGCGCGCATGCAGGAGGGCCGCAAGCCCGGCCTGCTGGGCGAGTTGATGTTCAACTTCTACGAAGAAGACGAGGCCCTCGCCCTCGACCTGCATCACAGCACCGAGTTCTTCAGCCCGTTGCGCATCGCCGAGATCCTCGGCGAGCTCGAAGCGGAACTCGAGTCGCTGGCCGGCACCGGCACCCCCGCACGGATCGAGCGCGGCATCGCCGAACAGGCGCGTCGCACGCCGTCGGCCATCGCCATCGCCAGTGCCGAGGGCCGCATCACGTTCGCCGAGCTCGACGCCCGCGCGAACCGCATCGCCAACGCGCTCGCGGCCCGTGGCGTTCGCGCCGGCGATTGGGTCGGCCTGTGCCTGCCGCGCGGCATCGACCTCGTCGCCGCGCTGCTCGGCGTCCTCAAGTGCGGTGGCGCCTATGTCCCGCTCGATCCGGCCTTCCCGCTGCAACGTCTCCGTGACATGGCGGAGGACGCCAACCTCGCCTTGCTGCTCAGCGACGCCGAGAATGCCGCGCGCCTCGACATCGCCGGGCTCCGCACCCTGCTTCTCGATACCGATGCCCACGCGGTAGCGGCCGCCTCCGCCGAGGCGCCCGACGTGGCGGTACCCGCGGATGCTCCGGCCTATGGCATCTACACGTCCGGCTCGACGGGCAAGCCCAAGGGCGTCGTGGTGCTGCAGCGGGGCGTGGTGAACTTCCTGCGCAGCATGGCGCACACGCCCGGCCTGCGGGCCGGTGATCGGCTGCTGGCGGTCACCACGCTCAGCTTCGACATCGCGGTGCTCGAATTGCTGCTCCCGCTGACCGTGGGCGCGGAGATCGTGCTCGCTCAGCGCACCGATGCGATCGATGGCCAGGCGCTGAAGCAGCTCATCACGCAGCACGGCGTGCGGGTGATGCAGGCCACCCCGAGCACCTGGCACCTGCTGCTGGAGGCCGGCTTCCGGGCACCGCCGGGATTCCGCGCGCTGTGCGGCGGCGAGGCCCTCAGCCCGGCCCTCGCCCGGCGGATGCTCGATGCCGGCGTGTCCGAGCTGTGGAACATGTACGGCCCGACGGAGACCACGGTGTGGTCGACGCTGGCCCGCATCACCGACCCCGAACAGATCAGCGTGGGCCGGCCGATCGATGCCACCGTCGTGCGCCTTCTCGACGAGCAGGGCCGCGAATGCGGTGTCGGCGAACCGGGCGAGATCTGCATCGGCGGCGCCGGCGTGGCGCAGGGCTACCACGCCCGCCCGGAACTCACCGCCGAGCGCTTCATCGCCGACCCGTTCGACGCGTCGCCCGGTGCCCGCCTCTACCGCACCGGCGACCTTGGCGCTTGGAACGCCGACGGCACGATCCGCCACATGGGCCGCCTCGACCACCAAGTGAAGCTGCGCGGCTACCGCATCGAACTCGGCGAAATCGAAGCCGCCATCGAGCAACTGCCGGGCGTCGCACGAGCGGCCATGGCGGTCGAGAACTTCGGCCCGATGGACGATCGCCTCGTGGCCTACGTTGCCCCGGCCAGCGGGGGAAGTGTGCCCGCGCTGACGCCGATGCGCCGTGCGCTCGGCCAGCGCCTTCCCGATTACATGCTGCCCCAGGTACTGCGGGTGCTCGAGGCCCTGCCCCTGCTGCCGAACGGCAAGATCGATCGCAAGGCCCTTCGGGCGGAGACGCCATCGGCGCCCGATATGCCGGCGGCGGCTCCTGCCGCCGAACCCTTGGCCCAACGGCTCGGCGAGGCCATGGGCCGACTGTTGCAGCGGTCGTCGCTGACCGAGGACGAGCATTTCTTCGAGCAAGGGGGCCACTCCCTGCTCGCGGCCGAGCTGGCGGGCGAGATCCAGCGCCTGACGGGCTCCCGCCCCTCGCTCCGCGCGATCTTCGACGCGCCCACGCCGCGACGGCTCGCCGCCGCGCTCTCGCAGGCCCCTGGCGCAAGCCCCTCCTCCGTGCCGGCCACCGTGCCGCCGCTGGGACGCCGTGCCGGCACGGGCGCTGCCGCCCTGTCGGTGCAGCAGCTGCGCGCCTGGTTCCTCGAGCGCAGCAGCGACGACGGCAGCATCAATCTGCTGCCTTCGGCGCACCGGCTCCGGGGCCCCCTCGACCTCGGGGCGTTCCAGCGCGCGTTCGCGGCGCTCGTCGCGAGGCAGTCCGTGCTTCGCACGGTGTTCCGTCCCTCGCCCGAGGGCGCGGAGCAGGTCGTGCTCGAGCGCATCGACGTCGAATGCCCGCTCGTGGACTGGTCCGAGCGGTCGCGAGACGGCCTCGAGGCCGCCCTGTACCAGGCCGTGGCCGAGATGCAGGCCGAAGCCATCGACCTGGCGGTCGGCCCGCCGTTCCGGGCCGCCCTGTTCCGGCTGGCCCCCGACGAACATGTCTTCGCTTTCGTCGTCCACCACCTCGTGTGGGACGGCTGGTCGTTCGACCTGCTGTACCGGGACATGGCGGCGCTGTATGCCGTCGAAGTGTCGGCGGATGCCGCGCCACCGGAGCCCTTGGCGCTCGACTACAGCGACTACGCCGAATGGCAGAAGGCGCTGCTGGCCTCCGGGGCCCTGCAGCCGCAGATCGACTACTGGAAGCGCACGCTGCTTCCCGCGCCCGCGGCGCTGTCCCTGCCGACCGACCACCCGCGCCCCGCGCAGATGAGCGGCCGCGGTGGCTCCGTCCGCCTCGTGCTGCCCGTCGAGGTGGTGGAGCGCCTGCACGCCAAGGCGCGCGAACGTGGCACGACGCTGTTCGTCCTGCTGCTCGCCACCTACACCGCGATGCTGCAGCGCCTGGGCGGCCAGCAGGACATGGTGGTGGGAACCCCGGTGCGCGGGCGCGAGCAGGCCGAACTGTTGCCGGTGATGGGTTTCTTCGTGAACGCCCTACCCCTGCGCTTCCGCGGCGACGCGTCGTCCTTCGAGGACTGGATCACCCAGGTCCGCACGGTGGCCACGGAAGCCCTCGGCCATCCCGACGTGCCGATCGAGGCGCTGGTGCGCGAACTGCAGTTGCCGCGTGACCCGAGCCGGCCGGCGTTGTTCCAGGCGATGTTCTCCTTCCAGGACGTGCGCGAACGTCCGGGCCACTGGGGTCCCCTCGCGCATTCGCGCGTCGGCGTGCCGGTGGCGGGCGCCAGCCACGAGCTGAGCCTGTGGTGCGTCGAGACCCGCGTGGGCCTCGAGACCATCTTCACCTTCGCCGCCGATGTGTTCTCCCGCGAACGGGTGACGGGATGGGCCGAGGACTACCTGGCCATGCTTCGTGCCTTCGCCGGAACGACGAACACCCACGTGGCCCTGCTGCAAGGCATCTGGAACGAATTGCTCGGGACGAGCGACGTAGGCGTGGACGACAACTTCTTCGAGCGTGGCGGCCACTCGCTGCTGGCCTTGAGCATGGTCAGCCGCGTCGAATTGGCCTGCGGCAAGCGCTTGCCGCTGCTTCGCGTCGGCGACAGCAGCCTCGGCGCCCTGGCCGCGATGCTCGACGACGAGCACGCCCATGCAGCGGCCGCCGCTCCGGCCGCACCTGCCGCACAGGGCAAGCTCGGCGGCTGGCTGCGGAAGCTCGTGGGCCAGACAGGCGCATGAGGGCAGGCGTGATGCGGCGCGTGCAGTGCCCGGTGGGGCGCGGCTGGGTGCACGGCATGCTGTGCGAGGCCCCGGCGCCGCGCGCGTCGCTGCTCGTCCTGCCGCCTTTCTTCCACGAGTGGCAACGCAGCTACCGCCTCTTCGCCCTGCTGGCGGATGCCTTGGCCGCGCGAGGGGTCAGTGTCCTCCGCTTCGACTACCGCGGCAGCGGCGAATCTTCCGGCGATGACGCCGATTTCCTGCCGAGCCGAGCGCTGGACGATGGCCACGCGATGCTTGCCGTCCTGAGGGAATGCCTCGCCGGCCCCGTGACCCTCGTCGGCGTCCGGGCTGGCGCGCTCCTGGCCGAGCGACTGGCCGAGCGGCACGCCTTGCCATGGGGCGCCTGGCAGGGCGTCGAGCGCGGCGATCAGCACCTCATGGAGCTGCGCGAGCGCGATGCCCACGAGCGCAACAACCGCAACCGCTTTCCCTTCCTCGGCCGCCGTCGCGCATCGGATCCCGGCACGCTGATGGGCCATCGCCTGCACCCGGAATTCGGCCTCGAGCTCGGCATCTTCCAGCGAACCACGGAGCCGGCGTGGCGCGTCGACACCGCCGGGCGGTGCGGTGCAGGGGACGTCTGCCTGCCTGATCCGCTCGCCGGCTGGGTCGGCCAGATCGATCTGCAGGGCGCCCTGCCCCTGGCGGCGATCGCGGGGCTCGCCGATGCACTCGCGGCAAAACTTCTGCCGACCGTCGAGCACGCCGCATGATGGAGCGCGCCTTCCGCATCCGCGGCACCGATGCCGACATCGGGGTGCTCGCCGAACCAGAGCACCGCGCCGACACGGCCGTGGTGCTGCTCAACGCCGGAGCCATGCGTCGCGCCGGGCCCTTCCGGCTGCACGTGCATGCCGCCCGCCGCTTCGCGGCGCTCGGCTTCCCGACGCTCCGCGTCGACCAGCCGGGCATCGCCGACCACATCGCCAGCGCTCGCCGGCCACATGTCGACGTGCTCATCGAGATCCTCGACACCCTGCAGCACGAGACCGGCTGTGGGCGCTTCGTCGTCGGTGGGGTTTGCAGTGCCGCCGATTTCGCCTGGGTGCTGGCACTTCGCGACCCGCGTGTCGCCGGCCTCCTGCTGCTTGATCCGATGGCGCGGTCGAACGCGCCCGGGTTCAGGCTCGGCCAGCTCCAGCTCCTGCTCCAGCGCGGGCCGGCCGGGTGGGTGGACATCGTGAAGCGGCGGCTCGCCCGTCGCGGTGCGGCACCGCGCGCCACCGACGACCAACTGCGCGATTGGCCCGCAGCGGGCACCGAAGCGGCCCAGCTCGAGAACCTTGTTGGCCGCGGCGCGGAACTCTTCGTGCTGTTCACCGGCGGCGCCGCGAACTATTTCACCCATCCGAAGCAGTTCTTCTCGGGCTACGGCGCGGCCTCGCGCAGTCCGCGAGTCCACTTCGAGTATTGGCGCCCTTGCGACCACCTTTTCTTCGAACCCGGCGACCGCGAGCGTCTCGTCGATCGCCTGGCCGCGTGGCTCGGCCAACGCTTTGGAGCTCCCGCATGATCATCGAGCGCGTCGGGGGGCTGAGCACCCGCGACTTCATCGAACACTTCGTGGCACCGCGAAAGCCGGTGGTACTGACCGACGCCATCCACGATTGGCCAGCGCTCGGACGCTGGTCGCCGGCATGGTTCCGCGAGGCCTGGGGCGACCGCGTGGTCCGCTGCCGGGGCGCGAAGAACAACGCGCCCGTGAAGCTCGCCGATTACATCGACAGCCTCGCCACGTCGACCGAAGCCGCGCCGGTGCCCTACCTGCGCAACGTCAACATCCAGACCGACTGGCCGGAGCTCGCGGCCGACATCTCGCCGCGCTGCCGCTTCACCGCCGACGACTGGCTCAGCAGCCGGCTGATGCCGAAGGGTTGGCCGCGCGTGGCGCGCCACCTCAACCAGCTGTTCATCAGCGGCGCCGGCACCACGATCCCGCTGCACTACGACGAATGGATGATGCACGCGTTCATTTCCAACGTGCATGGCGAGAAGGAATTCACCCTGTTCCCGCCGGACCAGACGCCCTTCCTCTACCCGAAGGACGACTACTACCTCGTCTCGCGCATCCCGAACCCGTACCACGTGGATCGCGAGGCGTTCCCGCTGTTCGAGAAGGCGGCGACGGCGAGCATCACCATCGGAACCGGCGAGTCGATCTTCCTGCCCTGCGGCTGGTGGCACACCACGCGGACGGTCTCGCCGTGCATTTCGGTAAGCTCGAACTTCGTCGCCGCCTCGAACTGGGATTCGTTCGTCGACGAGCTGTGCACGATGCGGCAGCGGCTTGGCGCCAGCCGCTGGAAGACCCCGCTCATCCGCGCCTACCTGACGGCGACGGGAACCATGCTGAAGCTGCGCCCCGGCGCCGGGCATCACTGAGGACATGGACGCATGGTGTTGACGGCAGGACCCGCCGCCCCTCCCTCCCCGCTTCACGCCATGCAGCCCGGGCTTCCGCGCCTGCGGGTCAGCCTCATCCTGGCTTGCCCGCGGCTGCCGGCCTGGCTGGACGAAGCGCTGGCCGGGCTGCTGCAGGCCGAGTTCCTCGACGTGCAGGTGCTGCGCGACGCCGACGCCCCCGCACGCCGCCACGGCAGCCTGGCCTGGCGGGCCTACCACGCGCTCGACCGCCGGCTGCTGGGCGAACTCCGTCCGATCATGGCCGCGCGGGCGCTGCCCTCGAGACTCGCTGACGCGCCTTCGCCCGCCACGCCAGAGGCCCTTCGCGCCGCCGTGGCGGGCTTCACTCCGGATGTCGTCCTCTCGGTCGGCCATTCCCCGGCCCGCATCGACTTGTGGCCTCTGGCCCGCCGGGCCGCGTGGTCGATCCCGGCGGAGGCCTGCAAGCCCTCGTGGGGCCTGATGCACCTTCTACCCGCCTTCCTCCGCGGCGACAGCGAGGCACCGTCGGGTTTCCCGGTGCACGACGACCGCGCCGGGCACGGGCTGCTGCTCGACCCGGCGGTCGTCTCGATCGCCCAGCTCAGCTTCGCCCGCAACACCGCTTACCAGTTGCAGAAGGCGCCGGCGAAACTCCTGCGCGCGCTCCGCCGGCTCCAGCAAGGCCTGCCTCCCGCGGAGGCGCCCGTGGACCTCGCACGCGCGCCTGGCACGTTCGCCACCCTGGGCTTGTGCCTGCGCCTGGCCGGTCGCAGCCTGTGGCGGCATGTCCCGAGGCTCGGTCGGCGCGAGCGCTGGACCTTGGCGTCGCGCCGAGCGACCCAAGCCCTCGACCCCGCAGCGCCGCAGGCCCGCGACTTCGTCCGCTGGACGCCGCCACGTGGCTGGTTCTGGGCGGATCCCTTTCCGGTGCGCCACGAGAACACCGACCATGTGTTCTTCGAGGCCTACGACTACGATCGCGCCATCGGCGAAATCCACGCCGTCACCGTCGATGCGGATGGCGCCCCCAGCCCGCATCGCGTGGTGATGGCCGGAGACCACCATCTCTCCTATCCGTTCCTGTTCGACCATGCCGGCGAGCCCCACTTGCTGGTCGAATGCGCGCAGTCCCGACGCATCCAGGCCTTCCGCACCGATCGTTTTCCCGAAGGCTGGCAACCCGTGGCCACCCTGCTCGAGGGATGGCGCGCGGTCGACGGCACGCTCTGGCAGCAGGACGGCCGTTGGTGGCTTTTCGCCTGCGTGGCGGAAACGCCGTTCGATGACGGTGGCCGCGAGTTCAACGAGCTGTTCGTCTTCCACGCGGACAGTCCCCTCGGGCCTTGGACACCGCATCGCCAGAATCCGGTCGTGTCGGACGTGCGCAGCGCGCGACCGGCCGGCCCCCTGTTCCTCCACGAAGGACGGCTGGTTCGACCAAGCCAGGACTGCGCCGCCGAGTACGGCCACCGGATCGTGTTCAACGAGGTGCGCCGCTTGGATCCCGAAGTCTACGAAGAGGCGCCCCTCGCGACGCTGGATCCCGACTGGGCGCCGGCCCTGCGCGGCTGCCACACCTACGCGCGGAGCGGGCGCCTCGAGCTGCTCGACCTGAAGTTCCTGGCGCCTACCCGCGACACGCGCCCCGGCACGGCATCGTGAGCCGGAGTCGCGGAAGGCGGGGGCTCGATCGCGCCGCCATCGTCCTCACCCTCGTCGGCCTCGTGGTGCTGCTCGCCCCGATGCGGCAGGACCCCGGCCTGCAGCTCCTGTTCAATCTCGCCCATGTCCCCGGTTTCGCCCTGCTGGCCCTGCTGTGGGCCGAGGACCTCCTCGCCCGGGAATGGTCGCCACGCCGCCGCATCGTCGGTGTGGCCGTTGCCGGACTGCTGGTTGCCGCGGCCACCGAAGGGCTGCAGATGCTGATCCCCGGCCGCTACGCCGACCTTGGCGACATGGCACGCAATGCCCTCGGCATCGCACTGGGGCTCGCAGTGCATGGGCTCCGGCCCGGACTGCTGGCCACGCGCTTCGGTCGCGACTGAGCCGGCGCCCCTCAAGGAAACGGCGACGTGTCGCCACGTCGCCGCCTTTTCCCTTGCGGGAGGACGCCGCCTTACTGCGCCGCCGGGACCGCGCTCGGAGGCAGGTACATCATGTAGGCGTCGATGTCGGTGTCGCTCGTGGTGCCGAAGTTCGACGCCCAGATCACGCGGGTGAAGTCGCGGTTGACCGAGGCCTGCGGCTCGGTGAAGTAGCCGTTGAGGCGGGCCTGATGGTGGCCGATGTTGAGGATGCGGCCACCCGACTTCAGTTCCACCGCGAACAGCTTGTTGTGCAGCCACTGGTTGGAGCCCGAGGTGCCGTAGGTCGAGACGAGCACCCAGCCCGGCTTGGCGAAGGCCTGGCCCGAGACGTGGTAGGCCGTGGCCGAACCCGAGATGTAGGTCGGGAACAGGTTGGTGCGGGTGTTCGTGTCGATGTTGAACATGAAGAAGTCACCGGCATTCGCCTGGTAGTCGACGGCGACGTACACGTCCTGGCCCTGCGCATTCAGCGCGAGGTCCGAGTGCTCCGAGGTGGTGTGCAACTGGCGCGAGGTCGTGAAGGAACGGTCCCAGGCCACCGTGCCGCCGCTGCCCGCCAAGTGCGAGACCACGCACCAGCGACCCGAGGCCGACATGCCGGTGTGGTCCGGGCGGGCGGTCAGCGAGCGCGAACCCACCACCGTCTGCGTCTGCAGGTCGTACACGAACACGCCGCGGATCGCGAAGCTGCTCGTCTCGGCCATCAGGCACCAGTAGCGACCGTCGGCCGAGGGCGAGCCCTCCGACTTCGTCCACGCCCGGGCTGCGTCGGCCCACGGCAGTTTGCCGGCGAAGTTCGCGGCCACCGTCGACGTGTTGGTGTCGACGTCGAGCTGGCGCAGCACCATGCCGCCATTGGTGTCGAAGTAGTACAGCGCCTTCGGGTTGGTCGGATGCCACTGGATCTCGGCATCGCCCGCCGGGCCGCTGAGCGTGCGGACGAAGGCCATCGTGTTGGCGTTGTAGAGGTGCCAGAAGCCGTTCATGGCCTGGACGATCAAGTAGCTGTTGTCGGCGTTGAAGGCCTGGCGGCGCGAGTAGTCGTGACGGGCGAAGTTCGACGGCGCTTCGTTGGCATGGTCGGTCACGCGGATGCCGCAGGTGCCGTGCACCGGGTCGCGGTAGGAGGTGCCCTTCACCGGCTTGCCCAGCGCCGGCACCGTCGAGACGAGCTGGCCCTGCGGCAGGGCAAAACCGGCCGTGTAGAAGTTCGCGCAGGCCTGCGGCGCGCCCGTCGACGTCACCGGCGGATCGGTCTGCTCCGGGGCCGCGTTCACGGTCAGCGAAAAGCCGGCCGTACTGCTGCGACCCTGCGCGTCGCCAATGCGCGCCGAGAGCGTGCGGGTGCCGGCCGAGGCCGCCCCCGGCACCGTGGCGCGGAAGCTGAAGACACCGTCGCCGGCGGCGGCATCGCCGTTCTGGCCAGCGTCATTGAAGGCCTGCGACGCGCCAAGGCCGAGGCTCGACAAGTCGCTGGTCACGGCGAGGCCGGTGCTCGCCGGGCCGGTGCCCGCCGTGACCCGCACCGTGAGCAAGCTGGCTTCGCCCGCGAGGAGGCTGCTCGGGCTCGCCGAAGCACTGCCGAAGGGCGCGGCGCTCGGTTCGGCGGCCCCCACCGTGACGCTGGCGGAGGCGGACGCCGAGCGACCCTGACCGTCGTTCGCCGCGATGCGCACCGATTTGCTGCCCGCCGTGATGCTGCTACCGACGGTCTGTCGGAAGCTGTAGATGCCGTCGCCGGCGACCGCGTCGCCATTGAGGCCGTTGTCGCGAAGCCGCTGGCTCTTGCTGCCACCCAGAGCCGACAGGTTGGCCGTGACGCCGATGCTGGTGCTGGTCGGGTTCGTCGCGGCCGTCACGCGTGCCGTGACGAGGGTGACGCCGCCCGGGGAGACCGAGGCGGGCGCCGCCGAGCCGGCGACGGCCAGTACCGCCGACGCGGTCGGCTGCGTGGTCGTGCCACCACCGCCCGAGGAAGCGCCCAGCGTGGCATTGAAGGTGGCCGTGGTGCTGCGGCCTTGGGCATCCCGCACCGTGGCGGTGATGCTCTTGGTGCCAAGCGTGGCGGCGCTGGCGATGTTCTCGCGGTAGGTGAACACCCCGTCCCCGGCGACCGCATCGCCATACTGACCCGCGTCGTTGAGGTCCTGCGCACTGCTGCGCAAGAAGCCACTGAGGTCGGCTCGGACGGTAATGCCGGTGCTCGTGGGGTTGGCCGCGGGGGTCGTGTTGACGGTAACCAGCACCCAATCGCCGGGATTGAGGTTGGTCGACGGCGAAGCGGCACCGGTTGCCGTGAGGCTCTGCGCCTGCGCCAGCATCGGCAGGGCCAGAAGGGCGGCGGCGAGCGGGAGGCGGCGTGGGGTCAGCGTGGCGATCATGGCGAGGGGCTCCGGAATTCGGGCGTGCGGCCCCCTGTCCAGCCGTGTCGATGCGGCCAGGGGCGGCTTGCGTTGGTTTCCAGCGGGCGGTTCCGGCTGGCAGGGGTTGGGGTGGCCGAAGCGGTGGGCGTCATCACGCCAACCGGCTCCGCCGGGACCGTCGGGATCCGGAAGGACGCCCCGCCGCAGCGGGTCGAACCGGCCGTCCTGGCCCCTCCGTTCCGATGGCTCCCTCGTACTCGCAAGTGCGTGGGCGTCCTCAGGTGAAGCGCACTCTCCAGATGCAAACGGATGCAAACCGGGCAATTCCGCACACTTCGGCCGACACGGACCGGAAATCGACCTGGGGCCTCGCAAACCGCCGGCCGACGTCACAAATTGTCAAAGGCCGCGCAGGGCCACCGTTCACGAGGTTTCGACCCGAGACGTGACCGAAGGCGCAAATCCGGCGCGCGCGGGCCCCTCCCTGCGCAACGCCACCCCGGCACGCCGAGACCGCGGGGTGGTGTCGCCGCGACGGGGCCACCACCCTCCACACCCCGCAACGCCGCCCGCATCGCTGAACGAGGCGCTCCAAGCGCTTGATCCGGAAGCGAGTTATCCCCCATACTCGCGGGCTTCCGCTGTTGTACCGACCGTTTTCCCCTTACTCGCCCACAGGTGTCGCATGAAAGTCCTTTCGTCCCTGAAGTCCGCGAAGTCCCGTCACCGCGACTGCAAGGTCGTGCGCCGCCGTGGCAAGGTCTTCGTGATCTGCAAGTCGAACCCGCGCTTCAAGGCCCGCCAGCGCTGATCCGCGCCCGGCCCCTGACGCCCTGCGACGCCGGCTTCCCGCCGGCGTTGTTGTTTTCGGGTGTCGCGATGCCACAATCCGGCGTCGCCCCCATCCGACCATCCCGGAGTCCTGCCATGCTGCGTTCCATCCTCGTCGCCGCCGGCCTCGCGCTGGCCTTCGCCGCCCCCGCCCAGGCCGACCGCCTGCTCATTGAGCGCGCCCAGGCCAGCGAAGCGGCCAACCTTCCGGCTCGCGGCCAGACGATGGCGCAGGTCGAGGCGAAGTTCGGAGCCCCACAGCAGAAACTGGAGCCGCGCGGTGGGCAGAGCGCCGCATGGCCCGTGATCCACCGTTGGGTCTATCCGGAATTCACCGTCTACTTCGAACGCAACCACGTTGTCGACGCCGTGTTGAACAAGGCCGCCCCGCAGGAACAGGGCCCGGCGCCCGCGAACCGCGGCTGAGACACTCGCCCCGCTTCGAGGCGCGGCCCCAGGGGCCGCGCCTTTTTTCATTCCTGCGCGCGACAATGCGCCCCTCGCTGCCGATCCGAGTGCCCGATGAGCCTTCGCTTCCCCGCCGAATGGGAACCCCAGGACGCTGTCCTGATCGCTTGGCCGCACGCCGGCACCGACTGGGCCGAGCGTCTCGCCGAGGTCGAAACGACTTATGTCGCGCTCGGTGTGGCCATTACGCGCTTCCAGCGCCTCGTCATCGTCGTCGCCGATGCCGCGCTCGAAGCCCATGCGCGTGCCCTGCTGACGGCGGGTGGTGCCGATCTCGCGCGCGTGCGCTTCGTCCACGCCGCCTACGACGACACTTGGCTACGCGATTCCGGCCCCATCACCCTGCGCGACGGTGACGGCTTCCGCCTGCTCGATTTCCGCTTCACCGGCTGGGGCGGCAAGTACGGCGCCGCGCAGGACGATGCGCTCATTGCCCAACTGGTCGCCGCGGGCCTGTTCAAGGACGCGAAGCACCAGCGCATCGACTTCGCGCTGGAAGGCGGCGGCATCGAGACCGACGGCGAAGGCACCCTGCTCACCACCTGGCACTGCCTGCACGAGCGCCACCCCGGCCTGACGCGCCAGGAAATCAGCTGGCAGCTCGAGAACGCGCTGCAGCAGCACCGCGTGCTCTGGCTAGACCACGGCGCGCTCGAAGGCGACGACACCGACGCGCATATCGACACCCTTGCCCGCTTTGCCGCGCGCGACAGCATCACCTACCAGGGCTGCGACGATCCGGCCGATTCGCACTACGCCGGACTGCAGGCGATGGGCGCCGAGCTCGCCGCGCTGCGCACGGCCGACAACAAGCCCTATCGCCTGTACCCGCTGCCGTGGGCACGGCCGATCATCGACGAGGGCCGCCGCCTCGCGGCGAGTTACGCGAACTTCCTGATCATCAACGGCGCGGTGCTGATGCCGGCCTACGGCGACAAGATGGATGCCGCCGCCGCCGTGATGCTGGGCAACGCCTTCCCGAACCACGCCATCGTGCCCGTGCCCTGCCGCCCGCTGATCTGGCAGAACGGCAGCCTGCACTGCATCACCATGCAGCTGCCCGCCGGCTTGCTGGCCTGAGCGCCGCGCGCGCGATACCCACCGAGTGACCCCATGAGCCGCCTTCTGAAAGTCGCCCTCGTCCAGGAATTCAACCAGGGCGATGCCGAACCCAACCTCGCGCGCATCGAGCAGCGCGTGGCCGAAGCCGCCGCCGGCGGCGCCAAGCTCGTGCTGCTGCAGGAACTGCACAACGGGCCGTACTTCTGCCAGCACCAGAGCGTCGACGAGTTCGACCGCGCGGAAGCCATTCCCGGCCCGAGCACCGAGCGCCTGTCGCGCCTCGCGAAACAGCACGGGGTGGTGCTGGTCGCCTCGCTGTTCGAGCGCCGTGCGCCCGGCCTCGCGCACAACACCGCCGTGGTCTTCGACGCCGACGGCAGCTTCCGCGGGAAGTACCGGAAGATGCACATCCCCGACGACCCGGGCTTCAACGAGAAGTTCTACTTCACGCCCGGCGACCTCGGCTTCACCCCGATCGACACTTCGGTGGGCCGCCTTGGCGTGCTCGTCTGCTGGGACCAGTGGTATCCGGAAGCTGCGCGCCTGATGGCACTGGCCGGCGCCGACCTGCTGCTCTACCCGACCGCCATCGGCTGGGACCCGCGCGACACCGACGACGAGAAGGAGCGCCAGCGTATGGCCTGGATCCTGTCGCACCGCGGCCACGCGGTGGCCAACGGCCTGCCGGTGCTCACTTGCAACCGCACCGGCTTCGAGGCCTCCCCCATTGGCGGCCCCGGCATCCAGTTCTGGGGCTCGAGCGCCGTGTTCGGGCCGCAGGGCGAAGTGCTCGCCGAGGCCTCGCGCGATGCCGCCGAGGTGTTGTTCTGCGACGTCGACCTTGCGCGCGGCGAAGCCGTGCGCCGCATCTGGCCCTTCCTGCGCGATCGCCGCATCGACGCCTACGGCGACCTCACCAAGCGTTTCCGCGATTGACCGGCGCGAACGAGCCTGCATTGAACGACACGACCCTGCCGGCCGCGCTGGCCGACCAGCCACTCGCCCGCGTCGACCGCGACGGCGTCCGCTACACCCTGCTCGGCACCGCGCACGTCTCGAAGGAGAGCGTGGCCGCGGTCGAGGCCGCGCTCGCCAGCGGAACCTTCGACGTCATTGCCGTCGAGCTGGATCCGGCCCGCCATCGCGCACTGACCGATCCGGACGCGCTGGCCAAGCTCGACCTCGTGCAGGCCATCAAGACCGGAAAGGCCGGGCTGCTGGCCGCGAACCTCGCCCTCGCCGCCTATCAGCGCCGCCTCTCGGAGCAGCTGGGCGTGGAGCCCGGCGCTGAACTGAAGGCCGCCGCCGTCGGCGCCACAGCGCGGGGCTTGCCGATGGTGCTGATCGACCGCGACATCGGGCTCACCTTCAAGCGGGCCTGGGGCCGGCTCGGCTTCTGGAAGCGCTCGATGCTGGGCGCCGGACTGTTCACCAGCCTGATCGTCGACGAGAAGGTCGAAGACGACGCCATCGAGAAGCTCAAGCAGGGCGACGTGCTGGAAGCGAGCTTCGCCGAGTTCGCGGGCCAGAGCCCCGAGCTGTACGAAGCCGTCATCGCCGAACGCGACCGCTACATGGCCGCCAAGCTGCGCGAGGCCGGCGCCGCGCATCCCGGCCAGCACGTGCTGGCCGTCGTCGGTGCGGGCCATCTGGCCGGCCTGAAAGCCGCGCTGGAAACGGGCACCCCCGCACCCGACAAGCAGATCGCCGAACTCGAAGCCCTGCCCAAGGACGAGGGCCTCCCGTGGTTCACGATCGTCCTCGTCAGCCTGCTGCTCGGCGGCTTCGCCTGGGGCTGGCACCAGGGCGGGATCGAAACCGGCGGCATGGTGCTGCTGCAGTGGGCGGCGATCACCGCCGCCGGAGGTGCGTTGGGCTGCCTCGTGGCCGGCGGGCATCCGCTGAGCATCCTCGCCGCCGCGCTGGCCTCGCCCATCACCCCGCTGCATCCAGCCCTTGGCTCGGGCACGGTCAGCGCGCTGGTCGAGGCTTGGGTGCGCAAGCCCGACTACGCCGATTTCCTCGCTTTGCGCGACGACACGCGAACCGTCCGCGGCTGGTGGAAGAACCGTGTGGCCCGCACCCTGCTGAACTTCTTCCTGACCTCCGTGGGCACCGCGCTGGCGGTATGGGCGGCGGGCGCGGGAATCCTCGCCAAACTGCTCTGAGCCCGGTCATGGCGAGGCTCGCCCCTCGCGCATGAGCGTCTGCGCGAGGGTGATTTGACGGCTCCAGCGCGCTCGGGTGAACTCGGGACTCCCCTGCCCCGAGTGTCGCTGGTGTCCGAGCCCGTCGCCCTGCCCCGTTGGAAACGCGCCGTCCTCAAGGTCGGCAGCAACCTGATCGCGCCGGGTGGCCAGCGCCTGTCGACTCGCCACCTCCTGTCGATCGCCCGCTTCATCGCTGAAGCCCGCGCCGATGGCCGCGAGATCGTGCTGGTGTCCTCGGGGGCCGTCGCCGCCGGGCGCGCGTTGCTTGGAAGCCTCGATGCCTCGGCGCTACCAGCCAAGCAGGCGCTCGCCGCGATCGGCCAGCCGCGCATGGTCGAGGCCTGGGCGCGGCTGCTCGACGTGCCCTGCGCGCAGGTGCTGCTGGCCTTCGACGACCTGCAGAACCGGCGACGCTTCGTCAACGCCAAGAACACCCTGCGCGAACTGCTGCGCGCCGGCGCGCTGCCGATCATCAACGAGAACGACTCGGTGGCCGTCGACGAACTGCGCCTCGGCGACAACGACAACCTCGCGGCCCACGTGGCCGTGCTGGTGGAGGCCGACCTGTTGGTCATCCTCTCCGACATCGACGGCCTCTACGACGCCGATCCGCGCAAGGTGCCCACCGCAATGCGCATCGCGCGCGTGGCCGCCATCGACGACGCGGTGTTCGCGCTGGCCGGCGGCGCCGGATCATCCGTCGGTACGGGCGGCATGCGTACCAAGCTCGAGGCCGCCGCGAAGGCCGCCGCCCGCGGCATCCCGACGGTGATCGCCCACGGCGGGAAGGCCGATGTCCTCGAAGCGCTCGGCCGCGGCGAATGCCCGGGGACGCTCTTCGAACCGACCGCCGCGCCCGCCAGCGCCAAGGCGCACTGGATGCGCCACGCCCTCGCCAGCCAAGGCCAGCTGCAGGTCGATGCCGGCGCGCTGCGCGCGCTCAAGGAGCGCGGCGCCTCGTTGCTCCCGGCCGGCGTGCGTGGCGTCGAGGGCACGTTCCGTGCCGGCGACGCGGTGGAGATTCACGTCGTTGGGGACGCACGGCCCTTCGCGAAGGGCATCGCCCAGTACGACGCCTCCGAATTGCGGCGCGTGCTGGGCAAACCGAGCGCCGAGCTGCCGGTCCTGCTCGGCTACGAAGGCCCCGAGACCGTGATCCACCGCGACGACCTGGTGCTGCTGTGACTCCCGACGACCTCGCCCTGATCCGCCGCTGCGCCGAGGCCTCGCGCGCCGCCGCGCGTCGCTTGGCCGCCACCGATGCCGCGACGCGCCATGCCGCGCTCGAGGCCATTGCCCGCGCGCTCGAGGCGCGACAAACCGACGTGCTCGACGCCAACGCCCGCGACCTGGATGCGGCGGCGAAGGCCGGCCTGTCGGCCGCCATGCAGGACCGCCTGCGGCTCGACGCGAGCCGCTATGCCGCCCTCGTTGCCGCCGTGCGCGCCGTAAATGCGTTACCGGACCCGCTGGGCGACGCACAGTGGCAGGTGCCGCGCACGGACGGCCTCGAGATCGGACGCCGGCGAGCCCCGCTGGGCGCCATCGCGATGATCTACGAATCGCGCCCGAACGTGACCGTCGATGCCGCCGTGCTCTGCCTGAAATCCGGCAACGCCTGCGTGCTGCGCGGAGGCCGCGAGGCCGCGCACAGCAACGCCGCGCTGATCGCCGCCGTGCAGGCGGGCCTGCAAACCGTCGGCCTGCCGGTCGATGCAGCGGTTCTGGTCCCGGTGTTCGAACGCGCGGCGATCGCCGAGTTGCTGAAGCACGACGACTGCCTCGCCCTCGTCATCCCGCGCGGCGGCGAAGGGCTGATCCGGCACGTTACCGAGGTCAGCCGCGTGCCGGTCATCCGCCACTACAAGGGCGTCTGCCACCTGTTCGTGGAAGCCAGTGCCGACCTCGACGCCGCGCTGCGCCTCGCCATCGACGGCAAATGCGCGCGGCCTTCGGCCTGCAACGCCCTTGAAACCCTGCTCGTGGATGCGCCCCTGGCCGAGGCCTTCCTGCCGCGCCTCGGGGAAGCGCTGGGCCCACGAGGCGTCCAGCTGCGCGCCTGCGCGCGCGCGCAACCGCATCTGCCGGGCGCCGAGGCCGCGACACCCGACGACTGGGATGCCGAATACCTCGACCTCGTGCTCGCCGTGAAGGTGGTCGACGGCTTCGACGACGCCCTCGCGCACATCGCGGCCCACGGCTCGCAGCACACCGAAGCCATCGCCACCCGGGACGATGCGCTGGCAGACCGCTTCCAGCGCGAAGTGGACGCCTCGGCGGTGATGGTGAACGCGTCGACGCGCTTCAACGACGGCGGCGAACTCGGCCTCGGCGCCGAGATCGGCATCTCGACGACCAAGCTGCACGCCTACGGCCCGATGGGCCTTGAATCGCTGACCACGCTCAAGTGGGTCGTGCGCGGCGCTGGGCACACCCGCGCGCCGGTGGCCTGACCGGAAGCGGGCCCGGAGGCCCGCACCCAACGTCAGTGGGCGGCGCCCACCTCGCCGACGCGAGCCCACTCGCGCGCACGACGGAAAGCGGCACTGCCCCAGTTCCCGAGATCATCGAGCATTGCGTAAATGGTCGGCAGGAACACCAGGCTGACGACCGTCGAGAAGACCAGGCCGCCCACGATGGCGCGCGCCATCGGGTAGTAGCCCGGGCCGTCGCCGCCGATCTGGGCGCCGCCCAAGGTCAAGGGGATCATGCCGAGGATCGTCGTGCCCATGGTCATGAGAATCGGGCGCAGGCGCTCGCGACTGCCCTCCACCAGCGCCTCCAGGCGGTTGTAGCCCTGGCGCCGGAGGTTGTTGATGTGTTCGACCATCACGATGCCGTTGTTCACCACGACGCCGATCAATACGAGGATGCCGATCGCCGCCATGATGGTGAACGTCGTATCGGTGATGACGAAGAACCAGAACACGCCGAACGCCGAGAACACGATGCTGCTCATGATCGCCATCGGGTACAACATCGACTCGAACAGCGCCGCCATGAGCAGGTAGATGAAGATGATGGCCAGAACCGTGGCCAGCGCCATCTGGGCACCCGCCTCGTCGTTGCGCTGGAAGTCACCGCCGAAGCTGTAGCCGTAGCCCGGCGGGAAGGTGACCTTCGACAGCACCTCGGTCATCGCCTCGCGGGCGTCCTCGTTCGTCATTTTGTCGCCGAGATTGGCCGCGATGTTCAAGGACGTCCGGCGGTTCTGCCGGTTGATCTGCCCGGCCCCGCGCTCGATGTCCACGTCGACCATCGACATCAAGGGCACGCGGCTGCCGTCCGGACGGGTGAGCTGCAGGGACTGCAGGTCCTCGACGCGGAACGACTGGGCACCGGCGAATCGCGCCCACACCGGCACTTCCTCGCCGTCGCCGCGGAACTCGCGCAAGGGCGTACCGCGCAGCGCGATGCCGATGTACTGCGCCACCTCCTGCGCCGAGAAGCCATAGGCCGACGCCCGGTCACGATCGACGCTGACCCGCACCTCGCTGGTTTCGTCGCCCGTGTCGATGCGGACATCGCGCAATTCCGGGCGACGCGCCAGCACCGGCACGATCTGCTCGGCCAGCACCATCAGCTCTTCATTCGAGTCGCCATTGAGCGACACCCGGACGCCTTCGTTCTGCCCGCCGCCACCGCCGCCGCCACCCGGGCCGCCGCCGCCCTCGATGCCGATTTCGGCCAAAGCGGACTTGGGCAGGATCTTGCGGATCTCCTCCTGAAGGGTCTCGGTGGGGATGAGGTCGCCCTCCGACGTCAGGGTCACGTCGATGCCGCCCCAGCCGCGCTCGCTGTAGACGGTGTAGATCTGCGCGATCTGCAGCTCCTCGCGCTTGGCGTCGAGCACCGCCTCGACCTTCAGCATCTCCCCCATCATCTGGTCGAGGCTGTACGACCCGCGCCAGTCGAAATAGATGTCGATTTCGCGCCCGGCGTCTTCCTTGAACATGTCGAACTTCATCCAGCCGGCCGGAATCGGCACGAGGCTGAGGACGACGATCAGAGCGATGCCGAACACCGACCACCCCCGGTGCTCCAGCGACCAGCGCAGGCCATCCGCGTACTTGCGCGTCAGCCAAGGCACGAAGCCGGTGGTCACGCCCAAGGATGGCGGCGTGGAGACCCGGGCCGAGATCATCGGGATCAGGCTCACCGCCACCAGCCACGAGGCCAGCAGCGAGATGGTGATCGTCGCCGCCACCTGGCCGAGGAAGATGCTGATCTGGTTGACGTCGCCGAACAGGTTCGGCACGAACACGATGATGCTGGTCAGGGTGCCCGCGCTGATGGCGAGCTGCACGCTGCGAGTGCCTTCGATGGCGCAGCGCACCGGGTCGTTCGGGTACTTCTCGCGGTACTGGTAGATGCTCTCCACCACGACCACCGCGTTGTCCACCAGCATGCCGAGGCCAAGCAACAGCCCCATCATCGTGAGGATGTTCAGCGTCAGGCCGAGGAAGTACATGATGCCCAGGGTCATCACGATGCAGACCGGGATGGCCAGTGTGACCATCAGGGTGCTCGGCCAATGCCGGAGGAAGTAGAACAGGATGAGGATCGAGAGCAGGCAGCCGACGACGCCGGCCTCCGTCAACTCGGCGATCGAGCTCTTCACGCTCTCGGCCTGGTCGTCGGCGATCAGCACCTGGATGCCACGCAGTTCGGGCGCCTTCTCGATCTCCTTCATCTCGCGCAGTACGTCGCGCGACATCTGCACCAGGTTGGCGTCGGCCTCGCGCTGGATGTCGATGCCCACCGCCGGGCGACCGTCGAGCCGACGGCCGAAGTCGGCGCGCTGCGGCTTCAGAACGACGTCGGCGATATCGGAAAGGCGCAGGCCAGTGTCGTTCAGGACGAGGTTGCGCAACTCGTCGAGGTCGCGGATCTCGCCCACGGGCTGCACGCGGATGCGGCGCGCGCCGTCGTCGATGTTGCCGGCCGAGACGGAGAAATTGACCGCACGGAGCCGCATCGCGAGGTCGTTCAGCGCCACGTTGTGCGCGCCGAGGCGGACCGGGTCGATCGCGATCTCCACCTCGGGCGGCTCGACGCCGATGATGTCCACGCGCGCCACGCCGGGGATGCGCTCGATGCGTCGCTTGAACAAACGTTCCAGCATCGCGTACTCGTTGCGGAGGTCGCGGTCGCTGGTGAAGCGCAGGCGCAGCACCGGCTCGTCCGTCGTCGAGAACTTCATGACGAAGTAGCGCTGGAAGTCGTCCGGCAGATCGCTGCGGATCGCATCGATGCGGTCGCGCGCCTCGCTGGCGGCGATGTTCGTGTCGCGGGCCCAGTCGTCGAACTCGATGAAGATGCCGCCGCCGTCGCCGCGGGCGTTCGACCACATGTTCTTGACGCCGGACAGCGTCGCCAGCGCCTCCTCGGTGGGCCGGACGATGGTGCGCTCGACCTCCTCGGGCGTGGCCCCCGCGTAGGGCATCTCGACGTAGATGAAGGGCGCCGTGAGCGCAGGCAGCTGCTCGAGCGGCAAGCGGAAGGCGGCGATCAGCCCGAGCACCATCAGCGAGATGTAGAACATGATCGCCGTCACCGGACGGCGGAGGCTGAGTTCCGCGAGGCTCATGGCTGCTGCTCCCCCACCAGTCGTCCAATCAGGCCGATCTGCTTGCTGCGTTCGCCCTCGGCCTTCCAGGACGCGTCGCTGCTGCGATCGAGCAGGTTGTACATCACCGGGATCACGACCAGCGTGAGGAGGGTGGAGACGGTCAGGCCGCCGATCACGGTGATCGCCATCGGCGACTTCACCTCGGCGCCGTCACCACCGAAGAAGGCGAGTGGCGCGAAGCCGAACAGGGTGGTCAGGGTGGTCATGACGATCGGACGCAGGCGCGAATACGAGCCCTCGATCAGGGCCTCGACCTTCGGCACGCCTTCGAGGCGCAGCTGGTTCACCTTGTCGACCAGCACGATGGCGTTCTTCACCACGATGCCCACGAGCAGGATCAATCCGATGAACACCACCACGGACACGGGGGAACCGGACAGCACCAGGGCCAGCACGGCGCCCACCACGGCCAGCGGGATGGTGAACAGGATGACGAAGGGATGCAGCAGCGACTCGAACTGCGAGGCCATCACCAGGTAGACGAGGAAGATGGCGAGGCCGAAGGCGAACAGCAGGGATTGCAGCGAGCGCCCCAGCTCCTCGCTCTGGCCGCCGAAGCCCAGGCGCAGGTCGGCCCCGAGCGGGTTCGCTTCGACCAGCTTGTTGACCTCCTCGACGGCCGTGCCGAGGTCGATGCCCCGGAGGTTCGAGGAAATGATGGCGACACGGGTCTGGTCGACGCGGTTGATTTCGCCCGGACCGATCGTCTCGACCACCTCGGCCACCGCCGACAGCGGCACCGGGCGCTCGCTCTGCGGGTTGACGATGAGGTCGCGGATCTCGGCGACGGAGGCACGGTCCTGCTCCTGCGCCCGCACCAGCACGTCGATCTTGCGGTCGCGGAAGCTGTAGCGCGTGGCCACTTCACCGCGCACCTTGCGCACCACTTCGTCCGCGATCTGGCGGGTGGTGAGGCCCAAGGCGGCGGCTCGTTCCTGGTCGAAACGGATCTGCACTTCGGGGAAGCCTTCTTCCACCGTCGACTTGACGTCGGCGAAGTGCGGCGAGGCGCGCATCAGCTCGGTGAGCTTGCGGCCGGCCGCTTCGATCTCGGCGAGGTCCGTGCCCCGGATCTCGATTTCGAGCGGCGTCGACAGGCTCACGAGCTCCGGGCGGCTGAACTTCACGTCCACGTCGGGGTAACCCGCCATGAAGCCGCGGAGGTCATCGGTCAGCGCGGCTTCGGTGGTTCGGCTGTAGCCCTGGCCGAGCACGATCGAAACCCGGGCGATGTTCTCGCCCGATTCGGTCGGATTGGCGTCGAGGCGGGTGCCCGAGCCACTGACGCCGAACAGCGCCCTGATGCGGTCGTCGTCTTCGAATTGCCCCTGCACCGCCGCCACCAGACGGTCGGTGTCGGCCAGCTTCGTGCCTGCCGGCAGCTTCGCCGTCATGTCGAAGCGGTCCTGCGCGAGTTGGGGGATGAGGTCGGTACCGAGCGTGGTGGCCATGCCCAGCGAGAGCAGGAAGGCGATGCCCGCGGTGCCGAGCACCAGGGCCGGCTGGCGGATGGCCGCCGGCAGCACGCGGTGGCGGTAGGCCTCCGCGGCGGCATCGTACGGACGCAGCACGAACTCGCCGACGCGGGCGACGGCAGGCAGCACGAACGCGGTGAAGCCGCGCCAAACCAGCAATCCGGCGCGGACCGCCAACAGGGTGAGCAAGGACAGCCCCCACCACGCCAGCTTGAAGGGCGCGGCGAGCAGCACGAGCACGCCGCCGGCGAGGGCCCACAGGGGGCCCGGGCGACGCGCGACCAGCGCGGCGTAAGGCGCGGCGAAGCGCTCACCGGCCTCGATGATGCTGCGCGGCAGGCGGACCTTCCCCGGCTCATGCTCCGCCGCGAAACTCATGGGTGCCGTCGCCTTCAGCGAGCTCAGCATGGGGATCAGCGTCAGCGCGATGACCATCGAGATCATCAGCGCGATCGACACGGTCAGCGCCTGGTCCTTGAACAGCTGGCCGGCGACGCCTTCCACGAACACCAGTGGCAGGAAGACGGCCACCGTCGTGAGCGTCGTCGCGACCACCGGCATGCCGACTTCCTTGGTGCCGACGATGGCGGCCTCGAGCACGCCCAGCCCCTTCTCGCGGGCCTTGGCGATGTTCTCCAGCACGACGATCGAATCATCGACCACCATGCCGGTCGCCAGCGCGAGGCCGGCGAGCGACATCACGTTGAGCGACAGGTCGAGCTGCCCCATGAAGAAGAAGGTGGCGATGATCGACACCGGGAGGGACAGCGAGATGACGAAGGTGCTCCAGCCGTCGCGAAGGAAGAAGAAGATGATCAGGATGGCGAACAGGCCACCCATGACGGCTTCCTTCTGGACTTCGGCCAGCGCGGAGCCGATGAACACCGACTGGTCCTCGACCGTCCGCATCCGCAGGCCATCCACGACGTATTCGCCGGGCGCGGACTGCGGCCGGTCGGCGCCGCGGGCACCGCGACCCTCCTCGCCCGGCGTGCGCGGCGCGGTTTCCCGCTCCATGTCGCGCAGCGCCTGCTTGACGGCATCGGCCACGGCCACGGTGTTGGCGTCGCCTTCCTTGTAGATCGCCACCTCGACCGCCTCGGCGGCGCCGATGCGGATGATGGCCTCACGCTCCTTGTTGCCCTGCTCGACGGTGGCGACGTCGCGCAGGTGGATCGGCACGCCGTTGAGCGTGGTGATCAGCATGTCGCGCATCTGCTGCAGGTTGGCGAACTGGTTCACCGTTCGCACGAGGTAGCGCTGCGAGCCCTCTTCGATGCGACCACCGGAGACGTTGACGTTCTCCTGCTGGAGGCGCTGCACCACCACGTTGATGTCGAGGTTGAGCTGGGCCAGCTTGCTCTGGTCGATGAGGACCTGCACCTCGTCCTCGAGGCCGCCGCCCACCTTCACCGCGGCCACGCCCGGTACGGGCTCCAGGCGACGCTTGAGGGTCTCCTCGGCGTAGCGCCGCAGCGTCATCAGCTCCTGCGGTGTGGCCTGCGCGCCGGACGCGGCGATGGCCAGCCGCATGATCGGCTGGGTGCTCGGGTTGAAGCGCAGCAGCACCGGCGGCTTCACTTCGAGCGGCAGCTGCAGCAGTTCGAGCTTGTCGCGGACCTCGAGGCTGGCCTGGTCCATGTCCGTGCCCCAAGCGAACTCGAGGACCACGTCACTCTGGCCGGTGCGGGAGATCGACTTCAGCTTGCGGAGGTTCTTCACCACGCCGACGGCCTGTTCGATCGGTTCGCTGACCAGCGTCTCGATCTCGGCCGGCGCGGCGCCGACGTATTCGGTGCGGACCGTCAGCGTCGGGTAGCTCAGGTCCGGCAGCAGGTTCACCTTGAGGTCGAACAGCGCGATGAAACCGAACAGCACGAGGGTGACGGTCGCCATCGCCACCGTCACGCGACGGCGGGTGGCCAGTTCAATCAGGCTCATGGGTCGGCGCTCAGCGGTTGGCGGCGTCGGCCACGGCCGTCGCGGCGGGCGCGGCGGCGGTCGGGTTCAGCACTTCCACCTCGGCACCGTCGCGCACGGCCACCCGGCCCTGGGTGATGACCTGCTCGCCGGCTTCGATACCGCCGAGCACTTCCGCGTACTCGCCGTTGATGTAGCCCAGTTGCACGACCTTGCGAACGGCCTTGCCGTCCTTGACGACGAAGACGGCCGATTCACCCGAGCCTTCGATGAGGGCCAGACGCGGCACGGTCAGCGCGGCATCGCGCTCGTCGTAGACGATGTTCAGGCGGCCGAACATGCCGGGACGCAACTGGTCCTGCCCGCGGAACACGCCGACGACCCGGAACGTGCCGGTCTGCGAATCGACGACAGGGCTGATGCGGCCGACCTCGCCTTCGAAGACCTGGCCCGAGAGCGCGTCGACCATCATGCGGATCGGCAAGCCGGCCTTCATGGTGCCCATCTCGCGCTCCGGCACGTTGAGCACAGCCTCGAGGTAGGAGTTGTCGACGATGCGATAGACCGGCGCGTTGAGCGCGATGAGGTTGCCCGGCTTCGCCATGCGCTGCGCCACCACGCCGGAAATCGGCGCGGTGATCGTGGTGTAGCTCAACTCGAGGCGGGCCAGGTCGTAGGCGGCCTTCGCGGATTCAAACTCGTAGCGCAGCTGGTCGTTGGCGTCGGCGCTCACCAGCTTGCGTTCGAACAGTTCCTTGGAGCGTTCGAAGTTGGCCTGCAGGCGGCGCATCGTCGCCTCCGCGCGAGCCACCTCCAACCGGGTGCGCTCGGGGTCGATCTGGGCCAGCGGCTGGCCGGCCGTGACGGTGTCGCCCTCTTCGACGAGAACGCGGAGCAGCACGCCGCCGGTCTTGGCGACGACCTGGGCGTCGGCCGGCACTTCGAGGTTGGCCGTGCCGCTGTAGCTGGCCGAAATGCGGCGCTCGGCCACGGCGGCCACCTCGACCGGCACGGCCTCGTTCTTTTTCTCCTCGCCCGACTTTCCGTCCTCACCCGCCTCGGCCGAGGTCTCGGCCTCGTCGTCGGACTGGGCGTCACCATCGTCCTCCGAACCGCCGGAGCAGGCGGTCAGGGCGAGCACGGCGGCCAGACCCAGGGCCAGGACGAAGCGCGGGGTGGAGGTGGGGTTCGAGCGTGAAGCGGTCATGGGCAGGCCGTGGTGTGCTGGTTTAATACAACAGTAGCGTCACCCTCCCTCGGAGCGCATATGCCATGAGTCAGCGTGACCACCGGTGCGACCGCCTGTCGCACCCCCGGGGCGCGACGTTTATACTCCGCAGGCTTTCCACCCTGACCCCGGATCGTCTGATGCGTCGACTCCTGACCGCCCTGATCGGCACCGCGCTCGTGTTCGCGATGGCGCCCGCCCACGCCGCCGGCAACCCCGAAAACGGCAAGATGCTGGCCTACACCTGCGCCGGCTGCCACGGCATCCCGGAGTACCGCAACGCGTACCCGAGCTACCACGTGCCCAAGATCGCGGGCCAGAACGAGGGCTACCTCGTCAACGCGCTCAAGGCCTACAAGAGTGGTGACCGCCAGCATCCGACGATGACGGCCCAGGCCTCGAGCTTCTCGGACCAGGACATCGCCGACATCGCCGCCTACCTGTCGGCCCAGAAAGCCCAGTGACGAAGGACTTCCGCCCCATGCGCCTCCAGACCCTCGCCACCGCCACCCTCGCCCTCTTCGCCGGTTCCGTGCTCGCCGTCGGCGCGCCGAAGGGCGACATCGCCGCCGGCCAGCAGCGCTTCGAAGCCACGCCCGAAGGCGGCCAGTCCTGCGCCAGTTGCCACCTCGAAGGCGGCACCAAGTCGATCGACGGCAACACGCCGCTGCTCGCCGGCCAATACGCCGACTACCTCGAGAAGGCGCTCAAGGACTACCGCTCCGGTGCGCGCGTCAACGTGCTCATGAACGCCCAGGTCAGCGCGACCGAGGGCGCGAACAAGCTCACCGACGCCGACATCCAGAACATCGCCGCCTACCTCGCGTCGCAGCCGCAGGCGATCCACATCTACAAGTCGCGCTGATCGGAAAGGGGCGCCGCGTCTGGCGCACCCTGCTCCCCCGGAAGCCCGGCCCCGCGCCGGGCTTCGTCGTTTCCGGCGTCTCCCTCCGACATCGCATCGGAAGCCGTGTCCGCCGCCGCGGCGTTCGCGCTGCAGAGCGCCGTCAGCCGATCGAGGTAATAGGCCACCTGCGCCGCTTCCTCGGCCGCTTCGAGGGCCTCACGGAGTTCGCGGCACTGCACACGGTTCGAACGGTCCCACGGCGCCGGCGGCGGACGCTGCACGATCACTCCGGTACCGCCATTGCGGACGATCGTGCAGCCTCCCGCGATGCCGGCCACGGTTCCGCAGACCAGCGAGAACTTGGCGTTGAGCGGAATGGACACTTTCCCCGAGGCCTTCTCCACCAGCTGCCCCAGCCAGTCGTCGATGAGGCTGCCGCGTGGGCGCCAAGCGTGCGCGAAACGCGACGGGTTCGGATCCAGCGCGCGGGGGCGGTACAACACGTCGTCTTCGCTGCCGTCGCCGGGCGTGTAGTAGTCACCTTCGCGCGGCGCCGGCGTGGCGGAATAGAGCGCCTCCTGCGGCAGGATCGCGCGCGCCTCGTCGTCGAGGTAGACCACGGTGCGTGCCACCGGCGCAGGGGCCGCGGCCGCCGATCCGGCGTTGTCCGGGGCCGCGGTTTCGCCCACGCGTCGTGGCTCGCCATCCACCGTCGCCGGCGAGCGACGAGGCAGCGGGTTGGCCGCCCTTGCCGGCGTGCCGGCGACGCGCACGGGCGGCGCGCGGTCGGCGACGTCCGCGGGGACCGCAAGGTCCGGCAGATCCACGGGGACGCCAACCGGCAGGGCGGCCGCATCGACCCCCACGGGGGCGAGTTCCGGCGGGCGCGGCAAGGTCATCGCCACCAGCAGCACGAGATGGGCGGCGAGGGACACCGCCCATGCCACGCTGCGACGCCAAGAGAACTGCCGGTCTGACGCCATGCGCGCTGGGGGCCTCGATCACGAAGCGCCCGATGCTGGTGGGCTCGCACGTAAGCAGCGGTTAAAGCCCCTGCCCTCGCCGGCGCCGATTCAGCGGGCAGCAGGGGAGCCTTCGCCGCGAACGGGTTTCAGCGCGCGATGTAGGGCGCTTCGCCCGTGCTGTGGTCGGTGGCGTCGCGCACCGCGGTGATGCCGGGGATCTTCGCCATCAACTGCTTCTCGATGCCCTGCTTCAGGGTGACGTCGGCCATGCCGCAGCCGTGGCAACCGCCCCCGAAACGCAGCAGCACGACGCCGTCCGCGGTCACTTCCTCGAGACGCACGTTGCCCTTGTGCGCCGCGAGCTGCGGATTGATCTCGTTGTCGAGCATCCAGCGCACGCGCTCCGGAATCGACGCGCCATCGGCCGGCGCCGTGCCCTTGATCTTCGGGGCGCGGATGTTGAGCTCGCCGCCGGTGGCGTTCGTCCGGTAGTCGATTTCGGCGCCATCGAGGTAGCTCGCCGTGCCACCATCGACGAACAAGGTGAAACCCTCGCAGTCCACGGCCCATTCGTTGCCGTCGAGATCGCTCTTCTCGGCGAACTCCAGGCGGACGTCGGCCTTGGGCGTTCCGGCGTGCAGGGCGGACAGGCGAATGCCGACGGCATCGCCGCCCTGCGTTTCGAGCAGCCGGCGGAAGTGGGTCTGGGCGGATTCGGTGATCTGGATCATCCGCGTATTCTAGTCGCCCGCCTCCGCCTCCGCGTCGAACCGCCATGACGACCTTCGCCGAACTCGCCGCCGCCCGCTGCATGCCGCTTCGTGGCGCGGAGCACCAGCTCTCGCCCGAACGCATCGCCGACCTGCTGCGCGTCCTCCCGGAAGGCTGGCGCCTCGTCGACGATGGCCCGGCGATCGAGAAGACCTTCCGATTCCCGGATTACCACCGGACGATGGCCTACGTGAACGCGCTGGCCTTCATCGCCCACGCCGAAGACCACCACCCCGACCTCGGCGTGCACTACGACCGCTGCGTGGTGCGCTTCTCGACCCACGACGTGGGCGGGCTGTCGATCAACGATTTCGTCTGCGCCGCCAAAGCCGAAGCGCTGTTGCAGCGCTGAACCGCCGAGGCCCTCAGGCCAAGCGGTCGAGTACCGCGCGCAGCTCGTCGCTGAGCGGCGCGGTCACAAGGTAGGGCGTCGCGCCGCCGTCGAGCGCGAACTCCATCGACGCCGCATGCAGGAACAGGCGCTTCAGGCCGACCTGCTCGGCGAGACGCTTGTTGGCCTCCTTGTCGCCGTACTTCGGATCACCGGCCACCGGGTGCCCGATATGGGCCGCGTGCACACGAATCTGGTGCGTGCGACCGGTCTCGATGCGGATCTCGCAGAAGCTGTGGCCACCGCGACGCTCGAGCACCTTGATGTGGCTGACGGACGCCTTGCCCTCGGGATCGACGCGAACCATCCGCTCGCCACCCTGCAGCACCGACTTCCGCAGCGGCGCATCGACCGTGATCGTGCCGTCCGGAACGCGGCCGACCAGCAGGGCGAGGTAGCGCTTGCCCGGGCCTTCGTCGTCCTCGCCACCGCGCATCAGGGCCTGCAGTTCCAGCAGGGCCGAGCGCTTCTTCGCCAACACGATCACGCCGGAGGTGTCGCGGTCGAGGCGGTGCACCAGCTCGATGGACTCGTTCGGACGCAGGGCCCTCAAGCCCTCGATCACCCCGAAGCTCACGCCGGAGCCGCCGTGGGCAGCGATGCCGGAGGGCTTGTTCAGGGCGAGGATGGCCTTGTCCTCGAAGACGACGCTCGCGGCCAGGCGGTCCAGCAGCCCCTTGGGGGCGACCTTGGGCTCCCCCTCCTCGGCCAGCCGGACCGGCGGAATGCGCACCTCGTCCCCAGCCTTGATCTTGGTCTCCGGCTTGGCCCGGCCGCCGTTCACCCGCACCTGCCCGGAGCGCACGATCTTGTAGATGATCGAACGCGGCGCGCCCTTGAGCTGGCCGAGCAGGAAATTGTCGAGGCGCTGGCCGTCGCGGTCGTCCGGGACGCGGACGAGGCGAACGCCTCCGGTTTTCTCATTCATGGGCGAGACCGACGGGGTGGGCGGGCCGGGGCGCATCTGTTAAGCTCCGCGCGCAGGCTAAGGTTCTGATTCGCTTGGGAGTTGGCCGAAAGCCCCCTCCCCTGAGTTCCCGTCGAAACGCGACCACGCCCCCCGGGGGCGATCATGTTAGCGGCTTTCGTACGGGCAAACCCGCCCCCTGCCCGAGTGTCCCGAAGGATTGCCCGACGGCCACGCGGCTAGCACCGGATCGGCCTGACACACCGACCGGCATCAGTGGAATACAAAAGAAGCGCTCCCGCGGGAATGCCCCGACGGTCCGAAGCGCTGGATCGATGCCAGGCGCCGCGCAAGCGGCGCCGGATGACGGGCCCGACCCGGCGTTCCTCGCGGTAGAGCGCGTGAGGAACCTGACAATGAAGCGGATGCTGATCAATGCCACGCAGGCCGAAGAGCTGCGCGTGGCGATCGTGGACGGCCAGTCCCTGTACGACATCGACATCGAGCAGTCGGCCAAGGAACAGCGCAAGTCCAACATCTACAAGGGCCGCATCACGCGGCTGGAACCCTCCCTCGAAGCGGCATTCGTCGAATACGGCGTCGACCGCCACGGCTTCCTGCCGCTGAAGGAGATCGCCCGCGAGTACTTCCAGCCGGGGACGAACCCCGACAAGAACACGCTCAAGGAATGCCTGCGCGAAGGCCAGGAAGTCGTCGTCCAGGTCGACAAGGAAGAGCGTGGCAACAAGGGCGCCGCGCTGACCACCTTCATCTCGCTGGCCGGCCGCTACATGGTGCTGATGCCGAACTCGCCGAACGCCGGCGGGGTCTCGCGCCGCATCGAGGGCGAAGACCGGCAGGCGCTGAAGGAAGCGCTCGACGCCATCAACATCCCCGATGACATGGGCGTCATCATCCGCACCGCCGGCGTCGGCCGCGACGCGGAAGAGCTGCAGTGGGACCTGAACTACCTGCTGCAGGTGTGGCGCGCCATCTGCGACGCCGCCCTGTCGAAGCCGGCGCCCTTCCTGATCTACCAGGAATCCCGCCTGATCGTCCGCGCGCTGCGCGACTACCTGCGCGGCGACGTCAACGAGATCCTCGTCGACACGCAGGCGATGTACGACGAAGCCCGCGAGTTCATGCAGCAGGTCATGCCGAACGCCCTGCGCAAGCTCAAGCTCTACGGCGATCCGATCCCGCTGTTCAACCGCTTCCAGATCGAATCGCAGATCGAGAATGCGTACGAGCGCAACGTGCGCCTGCCCTCGGGCGGTGCGCTCGTGATCGACCAGACGGAAGCCCTCACCTCGGTCGACGTGAACTCGGCGCGCGCCACCAAGGGCGGCGATATCGAAGAAACCGCGCTGCAGACCAACCTGGAAGCCGCCGACGAAGTGGCCCGCCAGCTGCGCCTGCGCGACCTCGGCGGCCTCGTGGTCATCGACTTCATCGACATGAGCTCGACCAAGGCCCAGCGCCAGGTCGAGGACCGCCTGCAGAACGCCCTGAAGCACGACCGCGCCCGCGTGCAGATCGGCCGCATCTCGCGCTTCGGCCTGCTGGAAATGAGCCGCCAGCGCCTGCGCCCCAGCCTGGGCGAAAGCAGCCAGATGGTCTGCCCGCGCTGCGATGGCCACGGCCGCGTGCGCAGCGTCGAGTCGCTGTCGCTATCGATCCTCCGCGTGGTCGAAGAGCATGCGATGAAGGAGAACACCGGCCAGGTGCTGGTGCAGGCCCCGTCGCAGATCGCCAACTACCTGCTCAACGAGAAGCGTCGCGCGATCACCGAGATCGAGCAGCGCCACGACGCCCCGATCATCATCGTCGCCGACCCGGCGCTCGAGATCCCGCACTACACCGTCACGCGCCTGCGCGAGAACGAGCTGGGCGAGGAATCGTCGAAGCCGAGCTACCACCGCACCTCGCCGCGCAAGCTCGAGTTGCATGCGCTGACGAAGAACCAGCTGAACATCCCGCCGGCGCCCGCCGTGACGAAGGTGCAGCCGGTGCAGCCCATGCCGAACCGCCCGGTCCAGGCCTTCGAAGGCGACGTCGTCCCGGCGCCCGTCGCGCCGGTGGCTGCCGCGCCCGCTGCAGCACCGCAGAAGCGCGGCTTCTGGAGCCGCCTGATGTCGGTCTTCACCGGCGACGACGGCACCCCGGCCGCGACGCCGGCCGCCGCCCCCGGCAAGCCGCAGGGCGAACGTCCGCGCCGCGAGGATCGCAGCCCGCGCAACGACCGTGGCGGCCAGCGCGGTGATCGCAACGAGCGCGGAAACCGCGGCGATCGTCCTAACGACCGTGGCGAGCGTGGCGACCGCCCTGGCGCCACCTCCGGCGAACAGCCCGCGTCGCGCAGCGAGCGCCCGGGCCGAGGTGACCGCCGCGACCGCAACGGCAAGCCTGAGCGCAGTCCAGAAGAACAGAAGCGCATCGACGAGCAGCGCAAGCTCGAGGAGCAGCGCCGCCTCGAGAAGCAGCAGCGTCGCGAAGAACAGCAGAAGCGCGAGGCCGAGAAGGCCGAGCAGCGCAAGCAGGACCCGAGCCGCCGACCGCAGGAGCCGCGTACGAACGCAACGACCGCCGCTGCAGCATCCGTCGCGGGCGTGGCCGCCGAAGCACCAGCCATCGAACCCACGCGTCCGTTGGCTGACGCCGCCCCAGCGGCGAGCCTGGCGTCGACGGCCGAAACCATGGAAGCGGGCGTCGATCTGGCACCAATCGACAGCGTCGAGGGCAACGGTTCGGAAGCCGCTTCGTCGGCCGACGCAGGCACCGGCGGCAAGCGTCGCCGCGGCCGTCGCGGCGGACGTCGCCGTCGCCGCGGCGCTGGTGCGGAGGGCGCCGACGGCACCGCTTCCGGCGATGCACTGGACGGCGAGGATTTCGGCGACGACGCCGACGGTGACGAGGACGGCGAATCGCCGAAGACGGCGGGCGATCGCGCCCCCGCAGCGACGGCCTCCGTCCTGCTGACCAGCGCCGAAACCGACTTCGACGACCTGCCGGCCCCGGCAAAACCGGCCGCCGCACCGACGGTGGAACCGGTGGCAGCGCCCGCGCCCGCGCCGGCCCTGGTCGAAAACACGCCGGTGGCCGTGGAAGCAGCGCCGGCCGTGGAAGCGGCGCAGCCCGTCGAAAGCACACCAGCGGCCGACGCGCCGCCGGTGGCCTCGCCGTTGCAGCGCGATCTGCTCGCCGAACTCGCCGCGACGAGCACGGCGTCGGAGATCCCGACCGAAGCGGCGCCGGAAACCGGCGAAGCGGCGGATCGCGGCGACGGCCAGCGACCGGCCTGACCCCGCCGCGGCCCTGCCCCGGCCGCCGGAATCCAGGAACGAGAACGGCCCGCTTTCGCGGGCCGTTCTCGTTCCTCCACCCGCCGGACGGGCCCCCTCAGTTCGGCGAGAGGGTGGCGTCGTGCACGCCGTACTGCGTCGCCAGCCGCGCGAGCGAGACCGTGTCCTTGATCGCCAGCTTGTCGAGCAGGCGGTACTTGTGGGTGGCGACCGTCTTCCCGCTGAGGTGCAGGCGGCGCCCGATCTCCTCGAGCTTCAGGCCCTGGCACAGCAGCTTCGCCACCTCCATCTCGCGCGGCGACAGGTTCTCGAACGGCGACTCGGCCTGCGCACCGCCGAGAGCAATGTGCTGGGCCACCTCGCTCGCGAGGTAGCGCTTGCCGCGGGCGGCTTCGCGGATGGCCCGCAACAATTCGTTGGCATCACAGCCTTTGCCCACGTAACCGTGGGCGCCCGCGGCCATCAGGCGTCGCGGCATCGGCCCGTCCTGCTGGACCGAACAGATCACGACACGCGTCGGCGTGTCGCCCTTGGCGAGACGTTCGGTGATCTCGAGGCCGCTGACGCCGGGCAGGTGCAGGTCGCAAAGCACCACGTCGGGCACCAGCTGGCGGATGAGCGGAAGGCCGCTTTCGCCGTCCTCGGCCTCGCCGACCACCTGCATGTCGGTCTCGCGCTCGAGAATGAGCCGGTAGCCCGTTCGCACGAGGGCATGGTCGTCCAGCAGGAACACTTTGATCATGGTCAGCCTTTCCTTGTTCCCTGGGGGGATGGGTTGGGGATGGGACAAGCTTAAGCCGCTCTCGAGCGGCCGGCGACGGCATGTTTCGCGAATCCCTGTAGGAGATCGTCGCAGCAGCGACCCGAGGGTGAACAGCGCCCTTCCCTCCCGACGGCGCTGCGGTGATGATGGCCAGGACGCTCAGGGGATCGTCCATGCGTTTGAAAGAAGGACAGGTGTTCGCCGGTCACACGGTCGTGCGCAAGCTCGGCCGCGGCGGGATGGCGTCGGTGTACCTCGCGACCGAATCGGGCTTCGCGCGGCAGGTCGCGCTGAAGATCCTGCCGGAGGATCTCGCTGACGAGCCGAGCTTCGTCGCGCGCTTCCAGCAGGAAGCGCAAACCATCGCCTCTCTCGAACACCCGTCCATCGTCCCGCTCTACCGCTTCGGCATCGAAGACGGCGTGCCGTGGATGGCGCTGCGCTACGTCGCCGGTGGCGACCTCGCACGTCGCCTGGCGGAGCGCCCTCTGGGCGCCGCGGAAGGCTTCGCGCTTCTCGGTGACGTCGCACGCGCCCTCGACCATGCCCATCGACGCGGCGTGATCCACCGCGACCTCAAACCGCAGAACATCCTGCTCGATGAGGACGGCCACGCCTATCTCGCCGATTTCGGCGTCGCCAAGCTGCTGGCCGCCACCGCGCTGGTGAAGACCGGCACCGGCAGCACCGTCGGCACACCGGCCTACATGTCGCCGGAGCAGGCGCTGGGCCATGAACTCACGCCGTCTTCCGATCTCTACTCGCTGGGCGTGATCTGCTTCCAATGGTGGACCGGCGTGCTGCCCTTCGATGCCGACACGCCGCACGCCGTGCTGTTGAAGCATGCCCTCGAACCGCTGCCGACGAAGCCGCTGGAGTCGATGACGCCAGCGATGCGCGCCGTCCTTTCAAGGGCGATGGAGAAGGATCCCAAGGCCCGCTACCCGAGCGCCACCGCCCTCGTCGATGCGCTGCGCGACGCCCAGTCCGCCTCGGCCGCCGCCACGCCGCCGCCAGTGCGCGGCGTCGCGGTGCCGCCCCCCTTCGACGATGCGACGACGCCCCTGCCCTCGTTGGATCGCACTTCGCAGACCCCGCCGCCGCCCTTGCCCCCGCAACTCGCGGTGGCGATCACGCCGCCCGCGCCGCTGCGCTCGGCGAAGGCGACCTCGGGAACGCCCGCGCTGGTGTGGTGGCTGATGGGCGGCGCCGCCGTGCTGATGGCCCTGGTGGTCCTCGGGCTCCTCGGCCTGTGGGTGTCTTCAAGCGGCGACGACGCCACGAGCACCGAACGCCCATCGCCCGCGCCGACGCCGGCCGCTGCAGTCGCGGGCGAGTACGAGGGCTTCGTCACCGGTACGCCATTCCGCCTGGTCCTTGCCGAAGACGGCTCAGGTACCGCGAGCACCGAAGGGGAAAGCGACGATGCGGTGACGTGGCGCGAGGGCAAGGGTGACGAGGTCCTTGTGACAGCCGGCGATGCTGACACCCCCATCCGCATCGACCGTGATGCCCTGCTTTCGGGACGCTACGTTGCACCGATCGGCTTCGAGCACGGGCCCCTCGTGCTTCGCCGTGCCGGGCTCGACGCACCGGACTGGCCACAAGTGGCCCTGCTGCCTTCCGCGTGGGCGGGCAGCAAGGTGACGATCACCTGCGAGACCGGCGAGGGCGACGGCGGTTGGCTGCGATTCCGCGACGACGGGCGGGCCAAGTTGCGCATCGGCGGGACGGTGCACGACGTGGCGTGGATGGCCTCGAGCGATACGAGCGGCCAGCCCGAAGTGCGTCTGAGCGGTGAATCCCTCGCCGCCACGCTGACCCCGCAAGGCTGGTCCTCGTCCGCGGACTTCGCCGCTGGCGCCTGCCTCCAAGGCTCGGTGGCCGTGGGCTCGTCGGACTGAGCGGAAGTGGCGGAGAGAGTGCCCGCCTTTGCGAGAGACAACAAGCACCAAGAAGGTCGAACGAAGGGAGCCAAGAGCCAGTCTCTGCGCGGCTTTCAGCACTGGACTCACACAACAAGCAGCAGCATCCGACAACCAGAATCAAAGTGCGATGGCATACTGGATGGCATACCAGCATCGGACGCGTTGCAACTGCAAATGGCACTCCTCAGTGACGCCAAGGCGCGAAACCTAGGACCAGGCGGTGCAGCGGTTGCCCACGGCGGCGTCGTTGGATTGACCTTGATTCCGTCGGCGACAAGCAAGGGACAAGGCAAGTGGGTCTTGCGCTATGTCAGCCCGACGACGGGGAAGAGGCGAAACGCCGGCCTAGGCTCCTACCCAGAGACCTCGATTGCGACTGCCGCAAAGAACGCGCGGCAGATGCGGGAAGATATCGCCGCAGGCAAGGACCCACTCGAATCGAAAGCCATCGAGTTGGCCCGTCCGAGAACGCCGACCGTAATCGAGGCATCGGAGCGGCTGCATGACGAGCTTCGGCCGGGATGGAAGAACGCCAAGCACGCGCAGCAGTGGATCAACACCCTTAGGCAATACGCCTTTCCGCTTGTTGGCACACTACCTCTCGATCAAGTGCAGCCGCGGCACATAGCCGACGTTCTACGCCCCATATGGCTGAGCAAGCCCGAGACGGCTTCCCGCGTCAAGCAAAGACTTCACGCGGTGATGGCCTGGGGTTGGGCACATGGCATCAATCAAGCCAACCCCGTTGACGTCGTTGACCACCTGCTCCCACAGCAGCCCGGTAAGGCGATGCGGGTCGAACACCAGCCGGCGATGCCTTGGAAGCAACTCCCGGACTTTGTTGCTGAAAACCTGCGGGCGGATCGGAATTTCGAGCCGTCTCGTCGCGCACTCCTTTTCCTCATCCTGACAGCCGCAAGGTCTGGAGAGGTCCGAGGCGCGCACTGGTCAGAAATCAACTTCGAACAGCGCGTCTGGACCATCCCGGCGAGCAGGATGAAGACGCAGCAGCCCCACCGAGTTCCCCTTACTGAGGAAGCATGTGCACTGCTTCGAGCGCAACAGGGCCAGCACGACGAGATCGTTTTCCCATCCGCTCGCGGAAGAACCGCCATGTCCGACATGGCGCTGACGTCGCTACTGCGTCGACTGAAGGCACCATCGGATGTCGATGACAGAATCGCCACCGCTCATGGATTCCGCTCAAGCTTTCGAGACTGGTGTAGCGAAAACGGATTCGCGCGAGATCTGGCAGAGCGCGCCCTTGCTCACACTGTCCAGAATAAAGTCGAGGCCGCATATCACCGAACGGACTTGCTCGAGCAAAGACGCCTGATGATGCAAGAGTGGTCGCGTTTCCTGCTCAGGAACTAATCGAAAAAGGAGTTGAGAACCAATGCAGGACTTCGCACATGCATCGGAATTCGTACACGTCGCTTGGTACGTTTCAACCGTAGATCTTGATGCTTCGCTAAAGCGCTTCGAAGACGAAATGAAAAAGGGCGTTCGCCACTTTTTCGTTGCCTTGCCAAGGGGATTTCGACATGTCCCTGATGATGATGAGTGCAAAGACGAACACAACACGCCACCACATGAGAGAAACGCCGACGGAACCGTCGTACGCCGCAGACTTAGCTTCGTCGAGGTCAGGCAGTCGGATCTTGAGCTACTTGCAGCGCGCAGCTCAGTGGCAATCTCAGAATTCGGCCACTTAGCACTCTTCGGCATCGTCGGAGAAGACCCAGAAAATCTCCGTCATCTCTGCTTACGAAGAGTGCCACGAGGGCGAATCGAGCCGGGATCACGAACCATAGCTTCCAGGACAGCAAACTCGTCATTCATGACGGGAATATGCCCTACGGTGCTTCGCGAACCAGCGGAAACTCCATCAGGATTTTCCTACCGCCTTCACGGCGTCACGATCATGGATCTAGTGGTCGTTGACAAGACACCACCGCCATCCTCCGAAAGCTCGAACTCGTCGGACGAGTTTGGAATAAGCGAAGCCTGCCCAACCGTCGTAGCGATACTTCGAGAGGCTCACCGGTATAGCCACACTACTAGCGGCAAGCAGGTGGATCATCAACGCATAGAGCTAACGCTCCAAGAACTGGAGCAATCAGGACGGCTCGGCAACATAGGTCGCTTTTCAGACCGAAGACTCGAGCTAATCTCCAAGCTAGCAGACCCACACTTCATTCGAAAAGCGAAAAAAAAAGTTGCTGTGCTTGAGTTGCAGTGTCCGCTCAAGCTCGAATTCGACGCCTCCGCCTTCCCGACCTATGTGAACCCTAGTCTCGCTCGCGCAATCTACGCAGCTCGTTGCTGGACGGGCCAATCGGCACCGAAAGTCGATGGCAACAAGGAGTTGCTACGCGATCTGCTGGTGCAGCTAGGCTTCAACGATGCATCCAGCGATGATGAAGTACAGTGCCTGATGTACTTCATTACCGGCGAAAAGCCGAACCGAAAGGACCTCCCATTCTTTCACGTCGCTGAAGTTAGGTCTTAGTCATTGCAAACCGCCCTGCCATTTGTCCACTCTTGCCAATAATCATGACCACCCCGGCTACCTGAATTGAGCAGAATCAGCGACTAACTGACCGACTCAGTTCGGCCAAAAGCGGCCGTTGGTCCGAGCGGCGCAAGCTCAAACCGCAGCACTACTCAAAGCGGGGGGGCGCATCGTCGCAGTCACAGCCCCCAGGGCTTCGGAGCCCCCGATCTTGGCAAGTGCCG
>Ga0209278_1000165_pt1 | contig 82033 bp, 72 predicted proteins | sample JI81BgreenDNA_FD_187504 | JGI IMG/M metagenome (GOLD analysis project Ga0209278, IMG submission 187504) | Wastewater effluent complex algal communities from Wisconsin, to seasonally profile nutrient transformation and Carbon sequestration -... | ecosystem: Engineered > WWTP > Effluent > Algae... | reverse complement strand
CGTTGCGGAGGCTGTTTTGCGGGATGCCACCTTGGGCATATTGATTTGCGGCAGTGGCAATGGCGTAGCCATGACGGCAAATAAACATGCTCATATTCGAGCTGCATTATGTTGGACTGTAGAATTGGCCGAGCTGGCTCGACAACATAATAATGCAAACATACTCTGCATCCCAGCAAGGTTTGTGAGCGAACAAACGGCATTAGCGATGGTTGATGCTTTTTTAAATACTCCGTTCGAAGGAGGTCGCCACAATAACAGAGTAGGAAAAATCAATTGTTGATGAGAAAATTTAACCCATTCTTTCTTTCAGTCTTCTTGCTGCTAGTCAACGGCAGCTTCGCCCAAGAGTTTAAACCCGATTCATTGCGAATTAAAGGCGATGTGGAACGATTGGCCGCAACCGAAATGGGAGGCAGGGGCATCGACGACAGTTCCTACTTTCTGGCGGCTGAATTCATCGCTAAGCGCTTGTTTGATTTGGGTGCTGAAACATTAAAACCAAGTGCTGAGGTCGCCAGCGAGTGGAGCGACTTCTGGGTGCCTGTACCCATGCGTCGTGAAAAATTGAACAAAGTTGAACTTACCCTAGGCGGAGTGAAGCTTAAATTCGGAAAAGATTTTTATACAAATAGGTCTTTTGAAGAACCAATTTTTGCCGATAAGAGCATGGCATTTGTGCCTGAAAAATTATTGGAAACGGTTAAGCCGGGTGCATTCACGGGTAAAATAGTTTTGTATATTCGGTCTAATGTCAAAGGTAAAAAGAGCCCAACGCCTAGAGAAATCAGTCGGGTTTTGCAAAAAACGAATGCGCGTGCTGTTTTCATTGTAGATTACGATTACCCCAAAAACACCACCGAAATTATTACACGGCTTCTAGAGGCGAGAACTACGCTCGATAACAAACGGCAGCTTGCAAATGGCGTAACCTTGGAAGCCTCATCAAATCCGACGGTTGTTATGCTGAGTCCAGCTGCTGCAAAAAAGGCCTTCAAAAAATCAGGTTTCAAATGGAATTCAGAGAGCGATAGGACCTCCGTCGAAAATGTTGAAATGGTTTCCGTGCCTGTACAACTAAAAGCCGAAGTAAGTAAATTCCCCGTTGACTACCCCAACGTTGCTGGTGTATTCAAAGGTGGCAAAAACCCCACGAACTATGTAGTCGTGAGTGCTCATCTCGACCATCTTGGCACACATCTCGGGAAAATGTACCCGGGTGCCGACGACAATGGGAGTGGGTCGGCTACTTTGCTCGAATTGGCACGCTTGTATGCCGAGCGTAGAACAGCTGGTTTGGGCAGCGACAATACCGTTATTTTCTTGTGGTTTACCGGTGAAGAGTCGGGACTATTGGGTTCGCAATATTTTGTTGAGCATGCACCAATTCCTGTCGATCGAATTTTAGCCAATCTGAATGTCGACATGATCGGTAGGGCCGATGCTAGCCACAAAGTCGACCAGCCCTATTTATACCTCATTGGAAGCGATAAACTGAGTACTGAGCTGCACCGATTGAGCGAAGAGGTAAACAACGATTGCTGCCAAATTGAGCTTGACTATACGTATAACGACCCAGCCGATCCACATCGGTATTATTACCGCTCGGATCATTACAACTTTGCCAAAAACGGCATTCCTTGTATCTTTTATTTTAGCGGGGTGCATGCCGATTATCATCAACCTTCCGATACTGCTGATAAGTTGGATTATCAAAGAATTGCCAGAAATGCACAGCTAATATTCGAAACTAGCCTTCGTATCTCTAATCTGGAAGCTCCCTTCAAGTTGGACGTAAAATGACTGCTGCCGATAAATTTCTAAAAGCTGCCGATAGCAAAGCCTTTGATTTGAAACATCGAAAAACGATTAATTTCAATATGGCGCGTTACCATACCGCTGTTGAGAAAGGTTTGAGCAATTTTAGCAATCTCGAACTGGCTCGTAACCGGGCGAATCATATCAAGTGGGGTGCAATCGAAAAACTCGAGCAGTATTTGCTGCAGTTTGAGACCAATTTTATCGCCAATGGGGGTAAGGTTATCTGGGCGCAAGACGGTGCAGAGGCAATTCAAGAGGTGCTGAAAATATTCAAACGGGTAGAAGGTCGAAGTTTGGTGAAATCAAAGTCGATGGTTACCGAAGAAATCCACCTGAATCAAGCGCTGGAAAAAAACGGCATCGAGGTTTTTGAAACCGATTTGGGTGAATTTATTCAGCAATTGGATGGAGAGCCACCTTATCATATCGTAACGCCCGCAATGCACAAAAGCAAAGAAGACATTGCAGCATTGTTTCACGATAAGCTAAAAACAGCACCCAATCTATCTCCGGAAGAGCTAACAAATGTGGCGCGAAAACTCTTGCGTGAAAAATATAGCTCGGCTGATGTAGGAATAACTGGTGCAAACTTTATCGTAGCCGACACCGGTAGTATTGCCATCACCGAAAACGAAGGTAATGCTCGTCTAAGTGTTACCTTCCCTAAAGTTCATATAGTACTTGCAGGCATCGAAAAAGTAATTCCGAGCATCAACGATCTGAACCTGTTTTGGCCCTTGCTCGCAACGCACGGTACAGGGCAGTTTGTTACCGTTTACAATAGTCTTTTGAGCGGGCCCCGTAGAAATGGTGAAACGGATGGCCCCGACGAGATGTATGTAATCTTGCTTGACAACGGCCGGACAGACATTTTGGCCGATACCGAACACCGCCAGTCGTTATACTGCATACGTTGTGGGGCTTGTTTAAATGCATGCCCGATATACAAGAATATTGGCGGGCATACGTATGGAACCACTTACAGCGGCCCTATTGGGTCGGTAATTTCCCCGCATTTAGAGGGCATGCAGGAATTTAAACACTTGAGTCATGCATCATCGCTTTGCGGAAATTGTACCGAGGTTTGTCCGGTACGTATTGATCTGCACAAACTTTTGCTAATCAACCGACGTCAAAGCCGAGAACAGGGTTTTCAGCCGAAAGGTGAAGACCGAGTTTGGTCGTACTGGAAAAAAGCAATGCTCAGCCGTAAGCTGATGAATCTACCTGGAGCCAGTTTAAAAAATCTAGGACTCCGTTATTTTGTAAAAGGCATGTGGGGTAAAAGGCGTGAGCTTCCCCAGCTTGCTAATCAATCCTTCAACGAACGTTGGCGAAAAGGCCAGAAGTAATACAATACCCATGAATTTCGACAGAAAAGATTACAGCAACCAACAACTACAAGAACTCTACAAAAACATCCTCCTGCCAAGGATGATTGAAGACAAAATGTTGGTTTTACTTCGACAGGGCAAGGTAAGCAAGTGGTTTTCAGGTATTGGTCAGGAGGCCATAGCGGTAGGTGCTACCATGGCTTTGCACGAAGATGAATACATCATGCCTTTGCATCGGAATTTAGGGGTATTTACGACACGAAAAATGGACTTGGGTCAACTTTTTGCCCAATTTCAAGGTAAACACAAAGGTTTTTCGAAAGGCCGTGAACGTTCGTTCCACTTTGGCAGCAATCCGCACCACATAGTGGGCATGATTTCGCATCTGGGCCCCCAGTTGGCCATCGCCGACGGTATTTCATTGGCGCATAAAATCGGTAAAGAAGGGAAGATTAGCCTGGCCTTTAGCGGTGATGGTGGTACCAGTGAAGGTGATTTTCACGAAGCGCTCAACGTAGCCGCTGTTTGGGAGTTGCCGGTTATCTTTTTAATCGAGAATAACGGCTATGGACTTTCAACGCCATCCAACGAACAGTTCCGATGCAAACAATTCATCGACAAAGGCATAGGATATGGTATGGAAGCCGTGCAAATAGATGGCAACAACCTTTTAGAAGTATACGATACGGTCAAGAACCTGGCGCAATCAATGCGCGAAAACCCGCGACCGGTTTTGTTAGAATGCATCACTTTCAGGATGCGGGGCCACGAAGAAGCCAGCGGTACGAAGTATGTGCCACAAGAACTTTTTGATATCTGGGCAAAAAAAGACCCTGTTCAGAATTATGAGGCGTATTTATTGAAAGAAGGTATTATTGATGAGGCCTTCATTCAAGCTGCGAAATCGGAATTTCAACAGAAAATTGAACAGGGTCTCCAGTTTGCCTTCAACGAACCTGAAATCGTTCCTGATGCCAGTTACGAACTGGCCGACGTTTATGCACCTCATAGTCAGAAGCTCGTTCAGCCGGGTAAGGCAGTTACCGAAATGCGACTGGTCGATGCTATTTCTGATGGGTTGAGCCTGGCTATGGAAAAACATACGAAGCTGGTTTTGATGGGGCAAGATATTGCGGAATACGGTGGAGTATTCAAGATTACGCAAGGCTTTGTTGAGAAGTTCGGGAAAGACCGCGTACGTAATACCCCGCTATGCGAGTCGGCGATACTCGGGGCCGCATTGGGATTAAGTATCAAAGGCTACAAAGCCATGATGGAAATGCAGTTTGCCGATTTTGTGACCGTTGGTTTTAATCAAATCGTGAACAATTTAGCGAAAATGTATTACCGCTGGGGCCAAAATGCCGACGTGGTGGTGCGTATGCCTACAGGGGCAGGAGTGGGGGCAGGGCCTTTCCATTCCCAATCGAATGAAGCTTGGTTTTTTCACACCCCTGGTCTGAAAATCGTTTATCCATCTACACCCGAAGATGCTAAAGGGTTGTTGCTGTCTGCTTTTGAAGATCCAAATCCTTATTTGTTTTTCGAACACAAAGCGCTCTACCGATCGGTAGCAGGTCAGGTGCCCGATGGGTATTATACCGTAGAAATCGGTAAAGCTCGGATGGCTAAATCAGGTAACGATGCAACCATAGTCACTTATGGTGCTGCGGTGCATTGGGCGCTAGAAGCCGTAGCAGAATTAGACGTGGAGGTAATCGACCTCCGAACGCTACTACCTTGGGATAAGGATGCAGTTTATGCCTCAGTACAAAAAACCGGACGATTGCTGGTGCTTCATGAGGATACGCTCACAGGCGGTATTGGGGCAGAAATAGCAGCTGCCGTAACTGAAGATTGCTTCCAATGGCTCGATGCTCCAGTGATGCGTGCTGGTGCTTTAGACACCCCTGTTCCGTTTTCGGTGCCCCTTGAACAAAATTTTCTTGGAAAAGATCGCTTTAAAAACAAATTAAAAGCACTCTTGAGCTACTGAGAATAGGCTACAATCCCTAAATTAGCGAGATAAACTGTTTCTCGCACGATGGTAAAACGTCTATGCACGCTCGTATTTCTTGTTTTTAGCGCTTTCGCAGCACATGCACAATTGCCTCCCGGGGTCAATCTAAAGTTCTATACAGGCTTCGATAACGCCAATCCTTACGACAGCATGACCAGTGCTGGTGCTGTAGGGTGGGTAGTGGATTCACTCACTTCTACACCATCTGGTGGTAAAGCCATGCGCACTCAGCCTAATGGTATTGTTGGAACGGCTTTAACATTAACTTCTCAACCAATCAGCACCTTGAATCAATTTAAGGTATGGTTGGATTTCAATCACATCGCCAAGGTTCCATCTGACGACACTGCTAATGTTCAAGTGTCGGTCGATGGAGGTGTAACATGGCTAGATGTTTCAAAGACCACCTGTAATTATCTTGGTACTGCAAGCAGTTATCGTACTAGACCTAATGGTTTCTGGGAATTTAGTTATGGCGCAGTTTGGGGTGGTGTTTCTGCTACATTGCCCGACTCATCTTGGTGGCGTCACGAGCGTTACGACTTATCCTACATTGCTGGTAATAAGGCAGATGTTCGTATACGTTTTCGATTTGTGGACCAAGGTCAACCAGGTCTAGGCGTTCCGGCAAGATATGGATGGCTGGTTGATAGTGTCATGATTACCTCGGCATTTTCCGAATTGGTCAAGCCACTAATTACACAATCAGTTCCAAACAGAATTACCGGAGTTGTATTTCCAATCAATAACCGCGTTTCAGCAATTGTAGGCGATGGCCCTGGATGCGATACAACAGGTATAGATAGTGTTTGGGCTTATTTTCGAGTGAATAGCGGAGGATTGGATTCTACGGCACTCCGACGGGTAGGCATAACTAGCGAGTGGCGCGATACCATTGGTAGAGGAAAAGTGGCAGATGGAGATACAGTGAGGTATTTTCTAAAAGCAATCGACTCCTCTCCAAACCGAAATTTTACATATTTCCCTAATCAAACCAATCCTGGCGATTCTGTCTTGACATACATTGCTTCAGCGCATCCACAGTTAGCCCACGCAAGCCCTTGGATCGGACAACAGCCATCTATCCGTCCTTACCCAATTGACGTAACGGCTAATGATGCTTCAGGAATTGACTCAGTAATTTTGTATTTTAAGCGAGGAGCCAATAGTACATGGACTATTCGAAAGATGCCATTTATAGGTGGAACCACCTACCGTGATAGCATTCCGGTCATCGATGGAGATACCATTAGTTACTATATAGAGGCAGTTGATTTAAGTGCCCGGAGATTTAGAACTCGTATTCCTGACACTTCTTGGACTTTCATCGCTTCAGGCCCTCCTGTAATCACTTATCCTACACAATTCGCTCAATGCCAAGTATTCCAAGGGGTAATCTATGATTTAGGCCCGTTTACTATTGGCGCTCAACTAGTCGATTCTAGTGAGGTTGATACGGCTATCATGCATTATCGGGTTAACAACGGTCCCTTGCTTGCTGTGGGGATGAGTAGGGTTACTGGTACCGGATTTTGTAATTATCAAGCAATACTTCCAGCTGTTTCCGACAGTGACACTGTTCATTATTACATTGAAGCAATTGACAGCTCAATTCGAGCAAACCAGTCAAGAGCACCTCTAGTAGGATTCCGTTCTTTTGTTGCTCTAGCCGGTATAGTCCCCAATTATGTTGATAATCTAGAAGGTTCATTTTCCTTGTGGGAACCTTCCATTGGTACAGGTAGTGCTCCAGGTGGTTGGGTACGAGGAACGCCAGCCAAATCTACGGTAAATGCTACACGTAGCGGTACGAATGCATGGGTTACAGGCCCATTAAATGCAGATTACCCAGGAAATGCGATTTGGTTCCTCGAGTCTCCTGTGTTTGATTTTAGAACGGTTCAAGATGCCACCATGACTTTTTGGATGTGGCGGGATATAGCTTCTGCTGGAATTAATGGTGATGCTTTGTGGATAGAATATACTACGAATATTTATGCACCGGTATGGACCAAACTCACAAGCGCTCAAGGTATTGTAGATAACTGGTACAATAAAACTACTGCTTATGCAGGTATTCCAGGTGGTTTTTGGGATGGTTCAACTCCTGGATACCAGAAGTGTGAAATCCGTCTTACGAATGCAATTTTTCAGAATCAAACGAATAGAATTCGTTTCCGATTTGTGTTTAGAAGTTCAGCCATTGCACATGGTAACGGTGTTTCTATCGATGATTTTTCTATTACGCGTCCGGTGCCTGTCGACATTAACGTTTTGCGCGTTGTAAATAGTGCTAACACGAATCTTCTATTCGCTGGAACTCAAGTAATCTCAAATACTCCATTCCGCTTTAGTACAGTTGTTCGTAATGTAGGAACTGCTCCACTTGATACCTTGCCGATGGTTTGGGAGTTAAACGGGTTGAAAGATACAACGGTCCATGTTTTTAGTCCTCCACTAGCGGTAAATGCTAGCCAGACAATTGGCCTAGACACTGTGCGAGGAGGTACCATCGATTGTTGGTCCGATATTAAGGTGTTCGCCATCTTACCGAACGATGGTAACCGGCTGAACGATACTTCTACCACTAATGTCTACGGTATTCCAACCGTTAGATTCCCATATCTTGACAATTTTGACTCGACTCGAGCCTGTAATTGGTTACCACTTGCTGTAGGTACTAGCCCACAACCATGGGAAAGGGGTACTCCGGCTAAAACGAATATGACTGGTGCATTTAGCGGGACAACTGCATGGGCTACCGGATTAACGGCTTCGCACGCAGCCAGTGCTCAAGGGTATTTATTGTCTCCCTTATTTGATTTGAGTCAGAATGTGAATGGTTTACTCAGCATTCGAATTAATCGCCAATTTAGTCCCTCGGGTAGTGCTATGCGTATTTCTTGGGCAGATGAAAATACAGTTGCATCGTTAAACCCGTCTTATACCACTTTAGGAATTGTAAACGACCCGAATCCGAATACACAAAACTGGTATAATGCAGCGAATAGTGCAATTATAAGTGTAACTGGTCCAGCATTTACAGGAGTAAATCAACCGAATACCTATACGGAACACATCATTGAACTCCCTGCGACATTTAATAGAAGGTCGGGCAGGGTGAGATTTAGGGTTGATTTTGCTGGAGGTACCCAAGCGGGTAATGGAATCGCCATTGATAATTTTCACCTCCAAAATCCTCCGGCTGTTGATGCGAACATGTTAAGTATTTCGATGCCATCACCATGTCCAGATAGTTTAACGGCAATCGATACCATTCAAGTGTTTGTAAAGAATTCTGGCACTGACACCTTAAGAGGGATTCGATTTGACTATCGTTTTGTACAAGTTGGGGGCCCAACCATTCACTCAGGTACTATTTACAACGCTCCTGATACCATCAACCCTACCGAGTTTAAAATTATCAACTTCCCTAGCTTCCCGTCGCCACCAGCTCCGTACGGAGATTATACCTTACAGGTGTATGCTGTGCAACCTGCTGATGGTAGATCAAGGAACGACACACTAACCCGTTGTGTAAAAACTATTCCTCCGACTGATATTTTATTAACGCGAGTTCTTGAACCCGTTTCTTCAAACAAGTGTTTTGCGTCTGGCTTTGTGAATGTGCGGATTGTGGTAAGAAATATTGGGCATAGTACCCTTAATAATTACACTATCTCGTATAGTTCTGATACTTTCCCAATCGTTACAGAGCCTGTAAGTAGACCATTGGCGCCAAGAGCTTTCGATACCATTACATTTAACACGCCTCTTCCTGTTCCCGTAGGTCCTAACGTATTGCGTGTGTGGGTAAATGATGTGAATGATAATCGTAAAAACAACGATTCAATAAAGGTCGATCTAGAAGGCTTAGATCCTTACAGCTTACCTTATTTTGAGAATTTTGAGACTTTTGGAGCTCAGGCCCCATGTCCTTATTGTAATCAGATTCAAATCAATGCCGCTAATTCTCCAATTGGGCAAGTGAACATAATTAATAATGTTAATTCATCGAACAATCCCAGCGAAAAGGTAATTCTGATGGGAACGGTGGCATCTTCTACACAAGCTTGGGCTGTACCTACTGACGAGTGGGCGCCTAACTTTCAACCATTATTTGTGACTTCGATGTCTCTTCCTGTAATCACGACGAATAGGCAAAACATCAAAGTGAGATTTAAATTACTTCAGATTGCAGGTACAGGTAATAACTTTTCATTTTTACGGGTGCTGGCGAATGGCGTGGAAGTGGCTCGATTCAAACCGACTACCCCAACTCCAGCGTCCAATCCGTTCACTACGCTTGATCTTTCTCTTCGTAATTTTTACACCCCGGGCGGACCGTTGATTATCGAATTCCAGTCAAAATGCCGATACAGATTTACAGAAACCGGTAACAACCGGAATGGAAACTTGATTGACGATTTAACGGTTTACGATTCGTTGAGTAGTTCAGTAGAGGTAATGGAAGTGGTATACACGCCTCCTTTCCCTACGGCTACTTCACCGGTAACAGTTCAGGCACGTATCAGAAACCTCGGACAAAGTGCGCTAAACAGTGTAAACCTATCAGCGGATGTGAATGGTGCACCGTTACAATCGCAGATTTTCTTGCCGGGTTTATCCTTTTTGCAAGACACCTTGCTTAATTTTTCTACGACATTTAATCCCTTTGTAGGTGTAAATCCAACATGCGTTATTGCATCACAGCCAAATGGAAATGTTGATGCATTTCCTTTCGATGATACAGCATGCACGGATATTATAGGTTTTGATGTGGTTTCGAATTATCCTTATTGTAACGATTTCGATAATAATCAACCTGCGTGGCTAACGCTTGAACCCTTTACTTTGAGGTCATCAGGGACTAAATGGCAATTTGGAAATCCTCAAAAAGGGTTTATTAACAGTCCTGCCAGCGGCGCAAATGCTTGGTATATTTCGTCTGATAGTTTGTACGGGCCAAGAGAAAATTCGGCCTTATATACTCCGATATTCACCTTACAATCAGACAGTTGTTATCAGGTGCAGTTCAAGAGTAAATGGTTGACCGACTTTGATCTCAACGATACGAGCCGTGCTCCTCTCAGTGGTGATGGTGGCACATTCGAGTATTCTACGGACGGAGGTGCAACTTGGGATTTCCTCGGCGGAATCGACTCAGTTTCTTGGTATACGAGTTATGTAATGTCTTTGCAGGTTCAGAATAGCAATCCTTTCCTTCCGGGCTTGGGTTGGTCGGGTAAATCGCCTGATAATTATGTCGATTTGAGCCATCCGTTTGCTTCGGCAACTGCCCAACAGGTATTGTTCCGATTCAGATTTGCAACCGACAATGAATTTGCTGGTGAGGGTTGGTCAGTAGACGACTTTTGTTTCGTAAAAGTTGCTGGGCCATGTTTACCGATATCGGTTGAAGAAACCTTTAAAAATGGATTTGACGTACGTCAGAATTACCCGAATCCATTTGAGTATTTAACCAACATTGAGTACAAAATTCCAATGAATGGTACAGTGGTGATTTCGGTACGAGACATGGTAGGAAGAGTGGTTAAAACTGTAGATGCAGGTATGCTGCCAGAAGGTGAACACAGAACCGAATTGTCGCTTGAAAACTTAAATGCCGGTATCTACTTCTACACAGTAAGTTTTGCTGGTCAGCATATCACCAAAAAAATGATTATCAGTAGATAAGAATTGCAATCTTAACAGCTTATCTAAATAAGAAAGGCCCTCATGGATTATTTTCATGAGGGCTTTTTTATGATTCCTGCTTTTTGTTTGTCGTATTTTACTATATTTGCAATCCATTTGAAAACAAAGACAATGAAAAAGGGCATCCATCCTGAGAATTACCGTGATGTTGTATTTAAAGACATCTCTTGCGACTACGGATTTCTGACCCGTTCTACCATAGAAACGAAAGACACCATTGTATGGGAGGATGGCAAAGAGTATCCGCTCGTAAAGCTTGAAATTTCGCACAAATCACATCCGTTTTATACTGGTAAGCAAATGCTTATCGACACCGCTGGACGAGTTGATAAATTCAACCAGCGCTACAAAAAGAAATAATCGCTTTACTAGCACGAAGAATCCGGTCTCGACCGGATTTTTTGTTTTAATACCTGAGCACTGCGCTTTCCGTCGTATTTTTACTTCATGCGTAAGTTATTCATCGTACTTCTGTTTACGTGGCCATTGTCTGGTAGTGCTCAGTTCGCCGACACATTGCGTGTGGCGACCTATAATTTGCTTTATTACGGCACTAATACCAATTTTTGCACGACTGGAAACAACAACGTTGCAACCAAAAACGGACATTTTAAGACCATCCTGAACCACATCAAGCCTCATGTGCTCGGCGTTCAAGAAATGGGGTCGGTTTCACATTCGGTTGGCTTTTTACAAAGTGTACTTAATACCGATGGAGAAACACGATGGACAAGAGCACCTTTTTTAAATACTGCGGGCTCAAACTTGGTGTGCGTACTTTACTATGATACCACTAAACTTGCCTACCAGTCACATCAGGCAATTGCTACTTCTTTGCGAGATATTGCGTTTTACACGCTGTACTACAAACAAATACCTTGGAACAACGACACCATTTTTATGCATTTCGCGGTAATGCACCTCAAAGCTGGAAGTACTGCTGCCGATGAAGCGCAAAGGGCACAAGAGATTAACGCAATGCTCACTTACCTCAATTCGGTGAATTTTAAGGGTAATTTGGTAATCATGGGCGACTTTAATGTAAATGGGTCTTCTGAAGCTTGTTATCAGGCTTTGCTAAATGCTGCAAATCAACATATTCGGTTATATGATCCTGTGAATCAACCTGGCAATTGGTCGAGTAATGCAAGCTTTGCTGCTTATCATACCCAAGCACCCATGATTACAGGCAATGGGTGTACTTCGGGTGGAGGATTAGACGATCGATTAGATCACATTATGATCAACAATTGGGTGCGTCAAGATTCAGCACGGGTATATTACATACCAGGTTCATATGTAACAGTTGGCAATGACGGCTTGCGGTATAACGGGGCGGTGAATAATCCGGCCAATCAACAAGTATCGCCTGCAGTTGCAAATGCATTGATTGCTGCTTCCGATCACCTGCCAGTTCGATTAGATTTACGCATCAATCTGGCAGGAGATGTATCTACCGAGCCGTTATATAATCCAATTTATTTCCGAGCCTCAGTTTACGGCCGCAACCTCCGGTTATGGAGTGAAGGCAATGCTTCTTCCAGCATTGTCGTGATGATATCTGACTTAGCCGGGAAGATTGTGAAGTCGGAAATTTTCGCTGTTTCCGCAGGATTTGAAACAACCCTGAACCTCGAGTCTTTGCCTGCAGGGGTTTATGTGCTCAGTTGGAAAGATAAAAACGGAATTCATGATAGGCTTAAGATAAGCCTTCCTTAAGTTGTTTGGCATATTCAGCATTACATTGCTGAACAAAAGAGAGGAGCTCTTCCCTTCCTTTTTTCGTTTCGGATGAGGTAAGATAAATGGGGGGAAGATCGTCCCAGTGTTTTTCCATTTCCTTTTTGAAAAGGGCTACATTTTTCTGAACCGTAGAAGCCCCAAGCTTATCTGATTTGGTGAAAACAAGCACAAAAGGAGCCCCTAACTCACCCAAAAAATTAGCAAAGTCTAAATCATTTTTTTGAGGTTCAAGCCTACTGTCAATAAGCAGTAAGGTGCAAACTAAATTCTCGCGCTTACCGAAATAATTACGCATAAGCTTTTCCCACTCGTCACGCATTTTTTTCGACACTTTGGCATATCCATAACCTGGTAGATCAACTACATACCAAGCTTGGTTAATCAAAAAGTGATTAATTAACTGCGTTTTCCCGGGCGTTGCCGATGTTTTTGCCAGACTTTTTTGTCCGGTTAGCATATTTATTAGCGATGACTTGCCAACGTTTGATCTTCCTATAAAGGCATACTCCGGTTTTTCTGCCGCAGGAAGTTCACTCATTTTACTGCTACTTTTTTCGAATTGGCAACTAACAATCTTCATAGTGCAAAGTAAACGAATTATACCTTAGTTACTCGGCAAACAATAGGGGGCGGGCTTTGTCTATATTTGCAGTATTAATTAGTAAAGATGGCAACAACACCGGTAACTCCTTATCCCGGTCAGGACGGCAGCAAAAAAGAGCAGGTAGCTCGGATGTTCGATAACATTTCGCCGAAATATGATTTATTAAATCGGGTACTATCTTTTGGCATCGATCAATATTGGCGTAAAGTAGCCATAGGTATGCTGCGTTCTCAAAACCCGAAACACATTTTAGATGTAGCCACAGGTACAGCCGATTTTGCAATAGCTGCATTGGCGTTAAATCCCCAAAAGGTGGTCGGTGTCGATATCTCAGCAGGTATGCTCGATATGGGGAGGGTGAAGCTTAAAGAGCGTAATTTGATTGAACGCATAGAGCTTGTGCAAGCCGATTCAGCTAGATTACCATTCAGCGATCAACAATTCGATGCTGCCACCGTTGCATTTGGGGTTAGAAACTTTGAAGTTCTGGGCGATGGATTGGCAGATATTTACCGCGTATTGCGTCCGAATGGCAAGTTAATCGTGCTTGAGTTTAGCAAACCAACTCTTTTTCCTGTAAAACAATTGTATTACTTGTATTCGCGTTATGTGCTTCCGTTGATTGGTAGAACTATCTCGCGTGATAAAACTGCTTATACCTATTTGCCTGAATCGGTGGCCGCTTTTCCAGAAGGAAAAGATTTTCTTGACCATATGGAGCAGGTGGGATATCGGAATCTCCAACAGAAACGATTAACTTTCGGGATATGCTCCATTTATTCCGGTCAAAAGTAACGCTGACGCTCAGCTTTCTTCTAGCGATTACTGTTGCACAGCATGCAACAGCACAACGCAACAATCCGTATTACGATAACAAGAGAATCCATTTTGGCTTTTTGGTGGGCCTCAACGGAAGTACTTTTCAAATGATGCAAGAAGCAGCAAATTTTGCTGTAAACGACACATTGCAGTACATCCGTCCGGGATGGGGACCAGGATTCCATTTGGGAATCATTGGCGATTTGCGCTTGGCTGAGCATGCTACGCTCAGATTAACACCCACGCTCATGTTCTCACAGCGAAATTTGGCGTATACCTTTGAAAACCCAAAAAATAATATCGAGCGGAATATTCAAATGGCCAACATCGATATCCCACTTTTACTCAAGTTGAGAAGCGACCGAATCGGGAACTTTCGCCTCTACCTGATTGGTGGATTTAAGTACAGCATCGATATGGCTTCGCAAGAAAAAGTAGTTTCAGATGTTGAAAGGGTAAAAACCGTTCGTAGCGATTATGCTTATGAATTGGGGTTAGGTGCCGATATCTACTTGCCCTATTTCAAATTTTCACCGGAGATTAAGTTTTCTCAAGGCTTACAAAATGTACTCGTACCGGAGTCGCACGTTTATTCCAATCCGCTGATGGCCTTGTCGGCACGGACCATTATCATTTCCTTCAATTTCGAATGAGCACTAAAATTGCCTTAGTAACAGGCGCTACAGCGGGTATAGGAGAGGCTACGGCCATTAAGTTGGCCGCCGAAGGCTGGAAACTTATTTTAACAGGCAGACGGGAAGAACGTTTGGTTGATTTGGTCAATAGACTAGATGTACCAACCATGCTACTTCGTGTAGACATGAGGGATAGGCAGGCCGTAGAAGATGCGCTGGATAAACTTCCCGATGATTGGAAGAATATCGACTTACTTATCAATAACGCTGGGCTTTCACAGGGCTTAGAACCTATTCATAACGGTAACCCCGACGATTGGGATACCATGCTCGATACCAATGTGAAAGGCTTACTTTACGTAAGTAGGGTAGTCAGCCGCTGGATGATTGAACGTGAAATTAAGGGCCAAATCATACATGTAAGTAGTACGGCTGGTAAGGAAGTGTACGTGAATGGTAATGTGTACTGCGCGAGCAAGCATGCAGTTGAGGCTCTGGCCAAAGGAATGCGGTTGGAGCTAAACCCGTATGGCATACGTGTAGGCACAGTTTCACCAGGAATGGTAGAAACTGAATTTTCAATTGTTCGCTTCAAAGGGGATAAAGCACGTGCCGCTAAGGTATACGAAGGTTTTGAACCTTTAAGGGCAGAGGATGTGGCAGATGGGATACTGTTTATGGTAAACAGGCCACCGCATGTGAATATTTCCGACTTGCTTATTATGCCAACTGCACAAGCGGCAAGCATGGTTGTAAAGCGTTCTTAAAAGGAGTTACGCCACATTTGTGAAGCAACAGGCTTCACCGTGCGCGCATTGTATTTAGCGTTTTTCTTGACATTATACTTGGTGTTGATTTCTCCTTCAACAGCAAAGTAAATGAGTTGACCGATTGGCATTCCAGCATACACCCGTACCGGTTGTGTACAACTGATTTCTAATGTCCACGTATTACAAAATCCAACATCACCCTTACCGGCGGTTGCATGGATATCGATGCCCAAGCGGCCAACCGACGACTTGCCCTCGAGGAAAGGTACATGCGCATGTGTTTCGGTATACTCTTCGGTAACCCCTAAATAAAGTGTTCCTGGCTGCAATACGTAACCTTCAGCAGGAATGATAAACTCATCGATCGGATTATCGGAGCGTGCATCAAGTATTTGGTTTCTATATATAGCCAAATACCTGCCTAAATGCACATCATACGAATTAGTACCTAGATTTTCCGCACGAAAAGGCTCAATGAGGATATTCCCTTTTTCTATTTCTTCGAGTATTCTTTTGTCGGATAAAATCATGGTTATGCAAGCTTTGGGCGACAAAAATAGGCACACTACAGGAAGTTTGTTTCAATTTGTAGAAAAAGCTTTCGAACGCCATCAATGCTATTGAAATGATTAATTTGTTAACGAATTTGGCATTTCGTTTAAATCCATTTTTCGCGGCTTAGCTTTACATATGAAACAGAGTTTACAGGCATTCTCAGGTAAAAAAGTACTCATGCTCGGTTGGGAGTTTCCTCCCATACAAAGTGGTGGTCTCGGAGTGGCCTGTTACGGACTAGCCCGCGCTTTGCGTGAGATAATTCCTCTTCGCTTTGTAGTTCCCCGCACTGTGGATGCGTCGGTATTAGAAGGCGTGGAATTGGTTGGTTTAAACCATATGGCCAAGTCAAAACGAATTACAGCCCCAGAACTTTCGCGTTTGGAAGGTGCTTTGCCGGAGCTTGAGTATTATCAACTTAGTGCGGTTGCCTGCGACTCTGTACGCAGAGGGTATCTTTCACAACCGGGTCTTGATAGCATTTCGTTTGCAGAATTATTCGAAGACCCTGAGGTGTATGGTCCAAAATTATTGCAAAAAGTATCAGCATTTGCCGAAGCTGTCGTGGAAGAGTTTGGCGACCAGGTTGATTTCGACCTAATCCATGCTCACGATTGGTTGACTTATTTAGCGGGCGTTCGACTGAAGAAAAAAACAGGAAAACCGCTGGTGGTGCATGTGCATGCATTAGAAACCGACCGAGCAGGCCGTGACGTGCGCAATACCATGTATTACGTGGAGCGATTGGGTCTTCAAATGGCCGATAAAGTAATTGCGGTAAGCGAATACACCCGTCAGATGGTGCATGAACATTATGGCATACGCGACGATAAAATTGTGGCCATACACAATGGAATAGACCCCCAGCCTGTATTCCGCCAAGAGCATCATGTGCCAGAGAAAATTGTGGCGTTCATCGGACGATTAACGCATCAAAAGGGCCCGTTTTACTTACTGGAAACCGCCGAAAAGGTAATCCGTGAATTTCCGAATGTACGCTTCGTTATTGCTGGAACTGGTGATAAGATGAAGGAAATGATTGATTGGACCGCATTTAAAGGGCTTAGCCGAAATTTTTTGTTTACCGGCTTCATCAATCGGCAAAAAGTAGAACAATTGCTGGCGGTGGCCGACGTTTACTTCATGCCCTCGGTTTCAGAACCATTTGGACTCACTGCGCTCGAAGCTGCACAGTTTGGCATTCCATGCGTGATTTCGAAGCAGTCGGGCGTAGCTGAGTTACTCGAACATGCAATCAAAGCCGATTATTTCGATACCGATACATTTGCAAGAGAAATTCTGCGTTTGCTTCGCGACGATGAATACCGACATCAGGTAGCCAGCAGAATAGGCCACCAACTCGAAGAAATGAAATGGGACGATGCAGCGTTGCGGGTAGTTCGTGTTTATAGAGATTTTTTAATATAAGTTATGCCAGTTATTTGTTTGTACTTCCAGTTACACCAGCCAGAGCGTTTACGGCATTACGACTTTATTCAGATTGGGAATCAGCACGATTATTTCGACGATGAATCTAATGCCTTCTTTTTAAGGCAAGTGGTTCAAAATTCGTACAGTCCTGCACTTGATCTGTTCATCAAACTCAAAAAAAAGTACAAAGGAAAATTTAAACTGGCTTTTTCAGCTACTGGAACGGTTCTGAACCAATTGGAACGTTGGGAACCTGCGGTACTGAAAAAGTTTAAGCAGTTAACCGATTTGGGCGGAGTGGAGTGGCTCAACGAAACAGAAACACATGGGCTTTCTTCTATTTATCACCGGACCGAATTTGAAAGTCAAATAAAGGCCCATGAAGCACGCATTGTCCGGTTATTTGGTTGTAAGCCTACAGTATTCCGAAATACTGAACTGCTCTTTAGTAACGATTTAGTGAATGATCTCGCCCGCTGGGGGTATACACGCATCTTAGTGCCAAGTACCGAGAAACTACTCGGTCAAAAGAGCCCTAATCATGTTTACAAAAGTCCGTTGCACAACCGGATGCTGTGCTTGCCGAAGAACTCTACGCTTACAGCAGAAATTACACGGTGGTTTACCGAGGCAAGTCATCCGAACTACCCATTAACTACCACGAAGTTTCTTGACCTCATGAAGGCTGAAGCTGGTGCCGAAACCATCAATTTGTTCATGGATTTGGAGCGGATTGGTGAGCATCAGGATAGTAAAAGCGGCATATTCGATTTTTTTGAGCATTTTCCTGAAGCTGCAATCAAGGCTGGGCTTGAATTTTTAACGCCTTCGGAGGTCTTTGACACGCTCACACCTGTTGGAAAGTACGATGTGCCATCGCCAGTTACCTGGTCGTTTCCTACGTACGACTTGAGCTACATCAACGGTAGCGACATTCAACAAGAGGCCATTACCCGATTATACGACTTGGCTGAGTGGGTCTACGCTAAAGGCGATGCCCAATTGTTAGAGGATTGGCGAAAATTACAGTCGACCGACCACTTTTTTTACATGACTCCTCGTTTTGAAGAAAAGGGCGAGAAGAACATTTTTAGTCCTTTTCCTTCGGCTTACGACGCTTACAATAACTACATGAACATCATGGTCGATATGGAACTCCGAGCCAAACGGTAGTTATTCATCGCCGAAAGTAGTCAAGATATTATTTGTTGAATTCTGAAATCTAATTCTGAGCGAAGACTCATTTTTTATTTCGAATATTATTCAGCTACTTTAAGCATCATTCCCGTTCTACCATTCGCAACAACTTTGTACAGGATTGGATTTAAGCCTCCACTTCCACCTGTAGCACCCTGTCCACTTGTCTGCTCTACAGCACTACTTGATGCCGAATGACCAAGCGGTCGTCGCCAACAGAGAAAAGTGCCTGATGATTCGCGTTCCAAAACAATCGGTTTACGGAATGAGAATGGGCTAGACCAGGAAATTTCTCGTAATCCACTACTTTTTTGAGCTCCATGCTGTGTGCATCCCAAAGTTTGATGCTTTTATCACGACTTGTCGATGCAATTAAATTAACCTCAGGAAGGGCAATTATATCGTTGACAGTATACCAATGTGCTTGAATGGTTTCTATGCAAGTTCCACTACTCAGCTCCCAAATCCGAATAGTTGCGTCACGGCTTCCACTCAATAAATATTTACCGTTTTGAAGCCATAACAAACTAAATATCGAATTGGAATGCCCGTCGAAACGTGAAATTTCCTGCATTTGGTCGTTGAAAATACGAATGCTATGGTCGCTATAACCTGCTGCTAAAAGCTCACCTGATTTTTTGATGGTGCGTACAGCTTCCTGTACCAAATGATTTTGCCCAATGATTTCGGCAGAATCGCCGTACAACTGCCAGCGAATTAACCTACCGTCGCCATGCCCCGAGTACCAGCCATTGTCGGTCTTTTCGAGCATAAATACCGGGGCGTTGTTCCAACTGAAAAGTTTTTTTTCTGCTTTTTCTTCTAAGTTCACCCAATGTATGCCGCCTTCACGGGTAGCGACCAGTAAATGTTGATGGAGTAATAAAAGTGAATATACCGTAGCAGGGACCTTTACCAAAAGGGTGGCATCATCGTCGGCATTCGCCGACCAACGAGCAACCAAGCCATCCCCGCCTGCGGTGAAGAAAAAGTCAGGATGTTCGTCGCCACAAATGGCGTATAAACTATCGCGATGACCTTTAAGTCGATATTTAGGATAAAACTCCAACGATTGATTATGTTTGTAGCACCTGATGCACCATTAGCCGTAAAATGCCCTTCAAATATACCCACACCTTTGCTGAGAATGGAGAGCTAATTCTTTGGGAAATCGCGGAAACCGTTCGTTGGTTTCATGAACGGATGACTTTATCTCCGGCATTAGAGCGAGAGTTTCGACTCATTCAGGTCTCTGAAAAGCGACAGCAGTGGATGGCATCGCGCTTTGCTTTACAGCAACTAGCCCGTACTGCTGTATTAGACGTGATCAAGGACACCTACGGTAAACCACATTTCGTTAACGATAATCGCTTTATCAGCATTAGCCACTGCTCCGGTATGGCTGCAGCCATATCCGCTGAAATTCCAGTAGGAGTAGATGTGGAAATCATTCATCCCCGTGTGCAACGTATACGCGATCGATTTCTGTCTGCCGACGAAATCGTGATAATGGGAGTTACCGATGCCGATTTGATGTTGGCTTGGAGTGCGAAAGAAGCGGTTTACAAGATGTATGGTGAAAAGGGCTTAATCTTTAAAGAAGACATCTGCATTCTAAAACGTAATGACGAACTAGGCACCTTGGCGGTTCGCCTGTGTAAGGGTGAGTTAGCTGCCGAGTTGACCGTGCATTACAAACGAATAGAAGAATGCGTACTCAGTTGGGTGTTTAATGGGTAATAACTGTGCCCAATTGTTGGGCGAGTTGAATTTTTAGCTTCTCAAGTCCTAAATGTTCTGCAACCAATTGGTCGTGTTCTTCTGGACTCAATTTAGAAGCGTCCTTAATTTTTTGTTTGCTTTCTTCGATAAGCCGTAATACCTTTTTGAGGTTAATACGAGTAACGGCCGAAATTACATCGGCTTCTATGTTTTTGTCGAGAGCTACGATGAGGATATCGTGTTTCAACGACCAGTTTTCACTTATTTCGTAGGACTTGCCATACAATTCAACTGCTGCACCGGCAATTTCAGGGTCGGTATGGTTCAAAAGCTGGTGTATGTCAGGTATCGACTGAAATTGATTTAACCCTTCGAGATAGATATTAAAAATGCGCTGGTACACGGGCGAATCCCAGGCAATTTCATCCAACTGGTTGCAAATAAAGCTCGTAACGGTACAGTTATGAGAATCGAGGAGCTTGTCGCCGTACTGCAAAAGTATCCGAATGATGTCGGCTTCTTGTGGCAGGTCGTTTTTAACATGGACTTCTTGCTTCCCATACGCTTGCATTTCTGGCCGTACAGCTTCAATTGCCGTTTTATCGTCAGCGCTTTTCCCCTTTAGGCGCTGAAGCCGTTGCTTATTAATCTCAGTGAGCAGGGTTTGCTCGTCAAATTTCAACAAGTTTGCTGTGCCAGTGCTGTAAGTCGACCGTAATATCGGATCGCTAATGCGTGAAAGGCTTTCAGCAATGTCGCGTATGGCTTCAGCACGAAGTACAGGGTCGTTTTTGGCCGCGTCGAATAACATCCGTGTTTTAAAATGAATGAAATCGACTGCTTCGTCGGCAAGGTAGTCCTGAAAACCTTGTGGCCCCAGTTTTCGGCTGTGGCTGTCGGGGTCTTCGCCGTCGGGCATCAGTACAACCTTTACCAGCAAATCGTGCTCAAGAAGTATGTCTATGCCACGTAAAGAGGCTTTGATACCTGCGGCATCTCCATCGTAAAGTACGGTAACATGACGCGTAAACCTGCGAATCAAACGTGCTTGTTCTTGGGTGAGGCTTGTACCGCTACTTGCGGCCACATTTTCTATTCCGGCTTGATGTAAACTAATTACGTCGGTATAACCTTCTACCAAGTAGCAGTTGTCGTTTTTTTGAATGGCTTTCTTGGCTTGAAATAAGCCGTAAAGCGTCTCACTTTTTCGATACAGTAGCGTTTCGGGTGAGTTGAGGTACTTCGCAACCTTCTTATCGTTGGTGAGAATTCGTCCGCCGAAGCCAATGATTTTACCGCTGAGATTGTAGAAGGGAAAAATTACCCTGCCTCTAAATCGATCCACGAGTCCACCTTGTTCACGCAAAGTACTCAGTCCCGAAGAGGCCAATTCCTCTTCTGAATAGGCCGAATTTTTAGCAAAGTCGCTAAAGGTGGTATAGCCATCCGGTGAATAGCCCAACCCAAACTTTTGGATGCTTTCGTCGGTAATACCTCTTTCTCTAAAGTAGCTTAAACCAATCGCTTTGCCCTCATCGGTTTGGAGATATTGCGCAAAATAACTTTGAGCAAAAGCATGCAATTGATAAAGTCTGTCACGCTCGGTGAGTTGTTGTGCTTGTTCAGGCGTTGGGTTGTAAGCGTCTTCTTCAATTTCGATATTGTAGCGCGTTGCTAGATTCCGAATGGCATCGGGGTAACTAACATGTTCGTGCTCCATCAAAAAGTTTACAGCATTGCCCGCAGCGCCACAACCGAAACATTTGTATATCCCTCGTGTAGGATTTACGTTGAAAGAAGGTGTTTTTTCGTTGTGAAAAGGACATAAGCCCAAGTAGTTCACGCCTCTTTTTTTAAGCGTAACAAAATCACCTACTACCTCCTCAATTCGGGTAGCATCCATGACACGATCTATGGTACTTCTGCTGATCAAAATGCTAATGCAAATTTCAGCTAAAGTAGGGGATTACACATTACTTAGGCAAGGAAATTACCATTGATTTCCCCTTACTTCAATTCACTACGACCTTACCAAAACGGGTTTCAGTGTTTATTCTGTTCTGATATTTTCCGAAGTCGGTAAGCAGCCCAATTGGGAAAAGTATGGTCGTGGATACGCGCAAAAATTTTCCATAATTGGAAGTTTTACTCTTAGACTCTACCAAACTAATCCGGTTTCCTAAATTCTTAAAGGAACTGGCGTTAAACTGCAGTACGCTTTTCTCATCGGTAAACAGAAAATTTAAAGGAAGAGGGGTAGGCCTTAAAAGCTCCTTATCAAGATTAATGAAGGTGGCTTGTATTGAACTTTGATCGAGAACCATATTTCTTTCTGCATTTTTTGTGGTGTTTCGAGTTTTCGCAACATCCCCGTAAATAAGCAGGAAATCATCTTTCGACCGAATTAGCGATAAATCTGGTGTGTTCCAATTCGCATATTCAATCCAACGTGGTATATCTTTTTTCCATTTTAAACTGCCTCCAGGTGAAAGTAGTAATAGGGAAATGTTCCCTTTCAAATGATAGAAACTAGTGCGGCAGTTTCCACCAGGGTAGCATATTGTAAATGTATTATTCTGAACTGCTGATGCTACAAAAAATAAATCGCCATTATCTAGTGCGTATAACTGCTCTACTTGAAAATCACCATATACTTGGGTAGTGCTACTTTCCGGATTTGTTTCCGTATTGTTTAGATTTACCTTTTGAGGAATACTTGTGCTAATTGGGCGATCAAAACGTATAAAATCAACGTTTGTAAGGGACACGCTCGATTTATTCAACTTCGCTTTGAAGGATCCATGTATTTGGTCAATTAACGCATATTCTCCTATGCGATAGTCGTGATAAAATCCATAAAAAAGTACTTCGTTCAGGGTGGTTCTAATCTTTAAACCGAGGACTTTTTTGTCTTCAAATAGAAATTTGATATGGTCGTATCGCCCATTATTTAAATTTAAAAACGTGTAAGCGTTATAGTAAAATAAACTACCATCCGTAGTTGGCTCTCGTAACTTGGCCAATATGTGAAGATTGCCATCATTACCAAATTCATAGTTAGCACTTAAGGCCGAGAAATCGGAATTGGCTAGATATGGTAGTTTTATTTGGTGAACCGCTTGTAATCGGAGATCATGGCTGTAGGAGCGGCATTCTACTTCAATTTGAGACCCATTCAATACGGAAGTTTCTGCGCCGACTAAAATAGTTGCATTGTTGGTAGCGTTTATTCGAACAAATAAGTGCGGGCGTGAGTAATCACCCTCAGAGGGGTAAAGAAATTGATGAAGTTTGACGATTTCAGCTGCTGTAGCTAGTTCTATGTCCAGCAATTTTACATAAATCTCGAGGCGGTTTTTTGCTCTTTTTTCCCAAAACACATAAACGTAGTTATTGGTCACATAAATACCTTGCAGTTGCATGTCTTTGTAAACCCATTCCTTCGGAATTTTGACGACCGTACGAACCATTTTTTCTGGATCATCGTGACTTATTCCTAGAATATGGATGTTTTTCCGGAAAGATTGGTCTCTGTAATCTGAATACAGGTAATAGGTATAGGTTTCATTTTCTCCAATTATATCTCTGAAAACTCCGTTTTCTAGGTTGTTGGTCTTTAATATTGGTGACCATTCAATTTTTGCGGTTTGAGCGTATAATTCAGTAAGTGTAGTTAATGAGAACCCAAATACAAGAATAATAACCAACGAAATACGTCTCATATTCCTAGTTTTATCTGCCAATACCAATGGAATAATGAAATTGTAACAGTGGAATCACTCTGCTATTGATACGTCCAGTTTTGAAATACTCAGCGTAATTTATGTTGTTTATCATTTTTACTCTGGTTATGTAATCGGGATACAGGTTTAAATTGAATCCGAGAGTCAAACCTATCTCGTTGGATAGTTTGTAATTGCCTTGACCAAAGTGTTGGTAACCAATCCTTAAAGCGAGGCTGTGACTTTGAAGCCTAGCAATCTGTGAATCTTCATTGAGCAATTTTCTAATCTGGAATTCTGGAAGCGCAGGGTTTCCAAACATTGAACTTATGTCGTAACTTTTAGTAGCAAATCGATAGTAAAGCTGAGCATACCTGAACAATTGGTTACTCAGTTTAGTGTCGTAAAAGCCTTTTAACCCAACACCTAACACGGGGCTTATGATTGATTGTCTCGTTCCATAAGCCGAAATATTGGTTGCGCGGAGATCATATGGGGTTAAGTCGGAATTGATTCCATCCATTATTCTGCCAATTATTCCACCTCCATTGCCAAATAAGTCGTTTCCATATTGAGTTCCTGCGAAAACCTCAACAGAGCGTTCACCATCAAGGGCCAACTCATAAGAGAATAGGAGTTGTCCTCTCAAAAGTTCTAAAGGGTGGAATTTAACTAAGTGATTTGTCCTGGACTCACTATTTTCTTCTCCGAAGTAAAGTGGATAACTATCCAAATCTAAGTAAGAGGGTGGGTTATAGAGTTTATCACGTTCATCAGTTTGCGCAGTAGAACAAATGGAAAAAAACACACCCCAAAAAAGGATAAGATTGAATTGAATCTTCTTCATTTTACTTTAATAATTACCACATAGGGAGAAACCATTTTGATCACCTCTTCAAGGGGAGTATTCGAGTCGAATCGATAGGATGGCATTTCAATTTTTTCGCTAAGAAGTTCCATATTGTTGATCAAGTAGCTCAACTTAATGGCATATGACACATTGTCGGTCCCGGAAATTTTAGCATTTACGATGCCTATGAGCTCTCCGCGATTCGAAAACAAGGGGCCACCGCTATTCCCTGGTTGAACAGGTACTGTAGTTTGATAGCTGTTGACATTCTGATTAAATCCCGTTTTACTGCTAATTTTTCCGTCAGTAAACTTCACTTCTTTACCCATTCCACTGAAAGAGAGCGGAAAACCCAATGTAAATACCGAACTTCCTACATCTGCTAGTCCATCTTTTTTTAAGGTATATTTTAATTTCGGCAGCGTAACGAAGCTTGAATCAATAATTTGCAAAATTACCAGGTCATTATCTTTGTCAGTTTGCACCACTTTTGCTAAATAATTCAGAGACTTTCCTGCGGTTGCCACTTCGACGAATATTTTTTTACCATTCTCTACCACATGGTGATTGGTCACCAAATACCCTTTTTCACTAATAAAAAAGCCAGTTCCACTCGACCGTAATGTTCTGTCGATATCAGAGGCAATGAACTTATCGTCGTGATTGAAGTTTTTGAATATGACTTTACTTACTTGAATGCTTTGATTGCCACCTAATAAAAATCCGAACTGATTCCCGCTCATCGACAACTCTTTGTTAAGCACTATCTGGCCATTGATTGAGAAGATAGTCCGATCACCTAAGGATAGTATTTTGATAAGGTTAGATTTTTTGGTTTGAATTGCGCTGGCATAAGAGTCTTTAATCAAATCTATCTTAAGGCCTTCGATAACAGTTCCTACAGAAAAATAACTTCCTTGAAGAGTAAAAAAGGAATAATTGTTCCAGTCTTTAAATCCAAGTATTAAACCGTATTTTCCCAATTTACCACTCGTGTTTTGAACTTCTGCTTCAAATGAAAAATCGTTGTTGGTCTTAGGAAATCCAATAAATCGACTTGTTCCGGATTTTGTAAGTGCTTGTAAATAAAGATGGTTATTTCGAATGATCGACAAAGAACTTTCGCTCGAATAGAGATCCCAATCATTGAAATTATCTCGGAAATTTTCTTCAACGACAAGTGTTTTTTCCCCTGATTCAGTGTATTCGAAATAGGGTTCACGAGAAAGTTCACCGTTTTTATATTTCAACTCTAGTTTAAGGCCACCATTTTCGAAATAATGTTCTTCAATGCCATCTTTCAACCCAGATTCATTGTAGTCAATGACCTCTTTACGCTGACCATTTTTATAGTACCAAATACAGCGCCCTAAATACAAATTCTTCTTTTCATCTAAATTGTCGGTACTACGTATTTTACCTTCAAAATATAGCGCTCCGCCATTGGTATAGTAGGCCTTTACCAGATTATCGACAGGTAGCTCAGCATTCCGCTGATACAATGATTTGTCCTGGGAAGTAGCTAAACCATTTCGATCAAAAAATACTTTCTGTTGTCCCGTTGCTATGAAGTGATTGAAAGTAAGCAGTAAGAATATAATTACTTTGGGTACGGTTCGTGGCATAATGAGTATTTGAAGTAAATATAGACCTCCAATTTAAAATAACATCGGCTATAATGAAAAAGAAAGAATGATTTGAACCAAAGCTTGAAACAAGCATGTGATTAGCTTTAACTTTGAGTTTTTATCTCCACGAAATGAAATTCGGAACCAAAGCCATACATGCCGGTGTGCACGCCGACCCGACCACTGGGGCCATCATGACGCCCATTTATCAAACATCCACTTATGTGCAAGAATCGCCAGGAAATCACAAAGGCTATGCCTATGCCAGGGGAAAAAATCCAACACGCACGCAATTGGAAGCGAATATTGCAGCTTTAGAAGACGCTACTCATGGGCTATGTTTTTCTTCGGGTATGGGTGCCATCGATGCAGTGATGAAACTGCTAAAGCCGGGCGATGAAGTAATTACAGGTGACGATATCTACGGGGGATCGTATCGGATTTTCACCAAGGTTTATGAACATTTTGGTATCAAATTCCACTTTATTAACCTCTATGAGGCAGATAATGTAAAGGCATACTTGAATGCCAACACCAAACTTATTTGGGCAGAAACGCCTACGAACCCCACGATGAAAATTGTGGATATAGCTGCAATTTCAGAAATAGCCAAGTCAGCTGGGGTTATGTTTGCAGTGGATAATACCTTTGCCTCGCCTTACCTCCAAAATCCTTTGGCTTTAGGAGCCGATTTGGTGATGCACTCGGTAACTAAATATTTAAGCGGGCACAGTGATGTAGTGATGGGTGCTCTTTGTACCAACGATACGGTGCTCCATGAAAAACTTGCATTTATTTTAAATAGTTGCGGAGCTAACCCAGGCCCTCAAGATTGTTTTCTCGTATTACGTGGTATTAAAACGCTTCACCTACGCATGAAAGCGCATTGCGAAAACGGAAAAGTAGTCGCCAATTTCCTGCGTCAGCATCCAAAAGTAGGAGTAGTGAATTGGCCTGGCTTTGTTGATCATCCCGGACACGCGATTGCAAAAAAGCAGATGCGCGATTTTGGGGGAATGATTTCGTTTACGCTCAAAAGTGGTGATTATGAACACGCCATGACAGTTGCCTCTTCAATGCAAGTGTTTAGCCTTGCCGAATCGTTGGGTGGTGTAGAATCGTTAATCGGTCATCCTGCGAGCATGACACATGCCAGCATTCCTCGGGAGGAGCGACTAAAGGCGGGTGTGGAAGATGGATTATTGCGCTTAAGCGTGGGTGTAGAAGATGTAGAAGATCTAATCGACGACCTGCAGCAAGCCCTCGCAAAGATTTAATTAGGCAAATAATCGAGGTAATCAACCCGTGGCAAACCGGTGGTAAAACCACACATAAACGGGTCGACACGATTGCGGTATTTCAGACGTATTACCCGATCTTCCACTTTCAGGGAGTCGGGTAATCCGTCGATATGGAAGAGCTGTCCTCCTTTTTCTCCAACCCATCCACAGCCATCCACCGATGGATCGCCGGTAAACTCCAAGGTGAAGTTGCCCGTTTCGGGACAGCTACCAGCAGTGTAGCTCACTCCTTTACAGTCGGCCTCACAAGAATTGGCATAGGTAACGCCATCACTTCCACAAACAGGACTGTAAATGGCTGGGCAGACACATTCAGGGCGATTTCGGCAACTTGACATGATCAATATGCCGATGGCAAGGAAGACAGAATACTTCATACGCTGACTAATTTACGAACTGAAATTTAATTACAAGGCCCAGCCGTGTAGCTAACCCCGGCGCAACTTGCCAAGCAAGCGTTGGAGTAGGTTTTGCCATCACTGCCACATACAGGGTTGACTTCTGTGGTACAAATACAATCAGTAGGAGGAGTGGGTGTTTCGGGTTTGCATCCATGGAGACCCCAAACAAGAGCGATCAAAAGTAATTTTCGCATATGCACTCTTTTTTTTGGATAACGCAAACATAACTTTTCTGGTATATGGCCTTGAAGCTCGTCGTAAGGAGTGTAGTTTTGTCGGAAGGTGAATACGCTTTTATACGACCTACTCGAAGGCGCTGTTGCTCAATACAACAGGCCAGATTTTATTGCAGCCGACCCTATTTCTATTCCTCATCGTTTTTCGAGTCAGGCCGACTGTGAAATTGCTGGTTTGTTCGCAGCCCTCTTCTCTTGGGGTCAGCGACCTGTAATTATCAAAAAATCGCTTGAGCTGATGCACAGAATGGACAATGCTCCGGCTGACTTTGTGCGCAATTATGCCGACGCTGATCTCAAACAACTACTCGGTTTTGTGCACCGTACCTTCCAAGAAACCGATTTGCTGTATTTGATGGATTTTTTACAGCAACATTACCGCAACAATTCCTCTTTAGAGGACGCTTTTTTAACAGAGCATCCAAATTTAGGAAGAGAAGTGGGTTTTTATCGGCTAAAACACTTTCATGAAACTGTATTTTCTAGCGATTACGCACCCTTACGAACCCGGAAGCATGTGCCTACGCCAGCGAGAGGATCGAGTTGTAAAAGGTTGAATATGTATTTACGCTGGATGGTCCGACGGGATGGGGCAGGAGTTGATTTTGGATGCTGGAAACGCATTTCTCCCTCGGATTTGATCATGCCCATGGACCTCCACGTGCAGCGTATTGCAACTCGATTGGGGCTAATGCAAACGGAAAAAAGCGACTGGAATTCTGCTGTTGCTTTAACCAACGTACTCAAGGAATTTGATCCTATCGACCCTGTGAAATACGATTTTGCTTTATTCGGAATGGGTGTGATGGAAAATCAAAAATTGCTCAAATCTTCGATGTAAAGATCTATCGCCCCATCTTCCAGCATGAGCTCGGCCAAGATTTTCGGATTTTTTGTAGCCTTCATGGCCTTCTTCCGGTCCTGCTCTTCGTATTTATCCTGATACAAATCGGTGTAATAGTCTAATTCAGGATGATCGTTTGGATTGACCACCCCGTATAGCATGGTTTCGTTTAATCGATACATTCTGCAGGCATCAAATACTTCCAATTCATCGCCAAACACCAATATTTCGGCAACATGGTCGAGAATCAATGCTTTCGCAATTTTTATTACTTCTGCATCTGTTCCATTTAAAAAGCAGATGATGGGGCTATCTTTGTCGGCGGCCCATTGACGGATTTTTTCGAGCTTGTTCATGTTTCTATAAACATCCGAAAAATACGGTCTGCGCTTAAATTCTGTATGATCCGAGCACAAATTTTCGATACAAGCGATACCATTGTGGCTTTGGCCACTCCGCCCGGTGTAGGTGCGATTGGTGTAGTGAGGCTTTCAGGTGTAAAAGCCTTTGATTTAGCGGGTTCTGTTGTTCGCAAAAAGAATTTTAGGGAGCTGCCTTCTCATACCGTTCATTTTGCATCGATTTACGACGGCAACCGTCGTTTAGACGAAGCTGTATTTACCATCTTCAAAGGACCACGTTCGTTTACGTGTGAAGATGTTGTAGAAATAAGTGTTCATGGGTCTCCTTACATTCTTGAAGAGCTCATTCAACTGCTGCTGCGCCTTGGGGCTCGATTAGCCAGACCAGGTGAATTTACTTTTAGAGCATTCATAAACGGGCGTTTCGACCTTAGTCAGGCCGAGGCGGTGGCCGATTTGATAGCCGCCGACAATGAGCATGCACATCGTGTGGCGATGAACCAAATGCGGGGAGGCTTTACCCTGGAAATTGGTCGTTTAAGGACACAGTTGGTAGATTTTGCTTCTTTACTTGAACTGGAGCTTGATTTCAGTGAAGAAGATGTAGAGTTCGCCAACCGTAAAGAGCTTATAGCCCTTCTCGAGCAGCTCATTGCGGTAATTGGTCATCTGCAAGCATCTTTCCGACTAGGAAATGTGATGAAGAATGGCGTAGCCACGGTAATTGCCGGCCGACCGAATGCCGGAAAATCTACGCTTCTGAACGCTTTGCTAAACGAAGAGAAAGCCATTGTAAGCCATATACCAGGTACTACACGCGATGTGATAGAAGACGTGGTGATCTTGGATGGGGTAAAATTCAGATTTTTCGATACAGCAGGTATACGCGAGGCAGAAGATCAAATTGAGGCCATTGGCGTTGAACGTACGCTGGCTAAAATGGAACAGGCGGCAATTATTCTATATCTATTCGACTTGCAACAAACTAGTCCTTCCGACTTGAAGGCCGAATTGTCGCAGATGAAGAAGCATAATGCCGAAGTATTGTTGGTAGGCAACAAGCTCGATGCAGTAAGTACGTCATACCTGGAGGCTTTTGCTGATTTCGAAAATCTCTATTTTATTTCCGCCAAAGAATCTACTGGATTAAAAGACCTGGAAAACGAATTGCTGAACAGGGTATATGCCGGTCAGTTGCAAGACGAAACAGTGGTTGCGAACGCGCGACATGTGGAAGCCCTCTCCAAAGCCAAGCTCGCGTTGGAGGCAGCGGTTAACGCCTTCGGTAACCAATTACCCACCGATTTGGTGGCGCAAGAAATTCGTTTGGCGTTGCATTACTTGGGTGAAATTACGGGCGAGGTTACTACCGACGATTTATTGGGGAATATTTTTAGCAAGTTCTGTATCGGTAAGTGATGGTTCCCATTTCGTGGGGTTTTGCACGTTGAATTTTAGGTGAAAGCCGCATGTTTATTGGCATTAAATACTTCTTTTGGACTTTCGATATCATTTCTTTTTACTAATTCATTCCAATGATTGCCTTTGACTGTCGCCTTCTAAAGTCAAGTAATAACTTTACTAAATACTTGTGATAGTCAAGTAATAGCTTTACTTTTACCATGTCAAAGTCAATCTATAACTTTACTTTATGGGCAAGAAATCACTTCAACTGCAACAGCTCAACAGCAAAATGCTGGGCTTTGCCTCACTCAAACAGGTGACCATGCCACCCACCGGATGGATAAAAGCCATCCGCACTGCCATTGGCATGTCTATGCAGCAATTGGGCAACAAGCTGAATGTTTCCAAGCAAGGTATCATGGACATTGAGAAGCGGGAAAAAGACGGTTCCATTACCATCAAATCCCTGCGGGAAATTGCCCGTGCTATGGGTATGCAGTTGGTATATGGGTTTGTACCCAATGACGGATCGCTGGATGCCCTTATTGAAAAAAGGGCCACCGAACTGGCCACCCAAATTGTGATGCGTACCGCCAATACCATGAAGCTGGAAAACCAGGCCAATTCAAAAAAGCGGATTGAAACCGCCATCAGCGAGAGGGCAACAGCCATTAAAAACGAAATGCCTAAAATTTTATGGGATTAGACTTAGACTACATTGATGGCCAAACCCCTTTAGATGAAGAAGAGAAAGACGGACTGCTCATTCCTACCATTGCCACCCGTGGCGAGTTAGACGAGTTTGAACAGCAGAATATAGAGCAAGCCGTACAGTGGACACTGGGTCGTTCCTTTAAGCCTGAAACTGTTTTTACAGAGGAGTTCATCCGCATGGTGCATAAACGAATGTATGCCGATGTATGGGCATGGGCAGGTGAGTTTCGGAAAACCAATAAGAACATTGGTATAGACAAATGGCAAATACCCACCGAGTTGAGGTACCTGCTGGATGACATCCGCTATTGGCACGAAAACAATACCTACCCACCCGATGAAATTGCCGTACGGTTCAAACACCGCATCGTAAGCATACATTGTTTCCCAAACGGCAACGGCAGGCATAGCCGCCTTATGGCCGACATTATCGTGGAGAAAATCTACGGGCAGCCTATATTTACGTGGGGTGAAGGAAAACTTTCGAGCGAAATCGATACAAGGGAAGCTTATCTCAGAGCATTAAAAGTTGCCGATGCGGGCGAGTATGATTTACTAATCCAATTTGCGCGTTCCTGATAGGAAATATAGTACGGCAGTAGGTTAGATATAGTAGGTGGGGGTTCGATAAATTTGAAATCTTCAGTATCGACTGTCGATGTTTATTAATGACTGAGAAATTTCAATCCAAAATACCATTTCACTACTTCATTTTTGAGAATCCAAGCAGTAGAATGAGTGTTGAGTTTTTTAAATGATTGGTCATATTATCAATTCATTAAATAGCGGATAAGAAAGTATAATTCTCTATATTTAGATTTCGAGTGAGAAAATAGTATGGAGGACAAATTATTAGCTCTTGCCAACAAGCTTGTTGAGGAGGGTGTGCAAGAAGCGCAGCGACAGGCTCATGAAATATTGTCGAAAGCCCACGCTGAGGCTGAAGGTATTAAACAAAATGCCCTGCTTCAACGCGATCAAATTCTTGAAGAAGGAAATCGGCAACTACAACTCATGCGCCTTGAAACCAAACGTGAGTTGACCCAACTGGTGAGGTATACACTCGATCAGATAGAAAAAGAGCTGAAGCAGCTTCTCACTGCTGAAGCACTACGCAAGCCTCTCGAAACCTCTTTGGATCAAAACCTTGACGCCATAATAAAGCTTGTCATTGCCCAGCTCTATACCGACCACAAGGGACGCATCTATATAGAATTGCCTGAAAATGCAAGAGATGAAGTAAGAAAGCTTCTCCTTCAAAATCTCAAGCAGTATTTGGCTACAGAACCTGAAATTACCACCAGCAACACACTTTGGTCGGGATTTAGAATAGGTCGTGAAGGCGATCACTATCGTTTGTCGTTTTCTGCCGACGATTTTGAAGCAACGCTTTCAGAATTCATGAAAGAGTCGATTCGCCAATTAATGCCGGGAAGAAATGGCTGATCGGTACTACACGCTTATAAGTGGGTTGCCCAATTTGGAGAAAAAAAGTTTGCCCAATCAGCAGCAATTGCTCGAGTTTATTAGCTCGGAGCTTCATGATGACGATTATCGATTGGCAGAATTACTGGTCATGCACAGCTTTCCAGACGGATTACAACATTCCATTCTGGAGCTTGAGACGAGTCAAACTTTAATAAAAGAAGCAATTTCTTGTTCTCAAAGTGAGCTACTGCAAGAGTGGATAAAATGGCGCTCCAAGCTTAGGCAATTTCAACTTTTTGCAAAAACTACATCCATTTCCTCAGGTGAATTATCCCACGCGAATAACGACCTGTTTATAGAGTTGGAAGAGGTTTTTGATGGTAACACACTCGACGCCTTACTCCGTGAGATTCATCCCGCTGAAGCAGTTCGGCTCGAAAAACAGATGTTTTTGAAATGGCTCAATGAGAAGGCATTTAGCGATGTATTTTCATTAGACGCAGTATACAATTATATACTCCGCTATACTTTTCTGTGGGAAGAAAATACACCCAACCCAGATTGGAAGTCCAAACTTTTGCAAGCAGAAATCCCGAAAATATGACAACAGGAAAGGTAACAGGGCTGATTGCCAATTTGATCAGCATACAAGCCAATGGCCCGGTGGTTCAAAACGAAATATGCTATTTACATACGGGCGACGATAAACTTCTGGCAGAGGTTATTAAGATACAGGGTGAAAAAATCTTCGCGCAGGTGTACGATAGCACACGTGGTGCTGCGCCCGGTGACGAAGTTTCCTTTACCGGAGAATTATTATCGCTCACGCTGGGACCGGGAATGTTGTCGAAGAAATACGATGGCCTGCAAACCGATTTGGATGCATTAAGTGGTGTGTTTTTACACCGTGGACAAAAATCGAAGGCTTTAGACGAGGAGAAAATATGGGAGCTTCGCCCGATAGTTGAAGCAGGTGCATTGGTTGAAGCAGGCGATTGGCTAGCAGAAACTGTCGAAAATCACCTCCCGCATCGCATCATGGTTCCGGCGAGTTTCGTGGGGCGTTGGTCGGTTGAGCGTATTGTTCCACCAGGCGCATACCCTGCTAATGGGGTGATTGCCGTTTTACGTCAGGGGCATGAGCAGCGTGAAGTAAGCATGATTCAGCAGTGGCCCGTTCGGGTACCGATGAAGGCGTACAGAGAAAAGCTAAGGCCCGAACATATGCTTGTCACTGGTGTTCGCGCAATCGACACCCTAAATCCAATGCTGGAGGGAGGTACAGGCTTTATACCTGGGCCTTTTGGTTGTGGAAAAACCGTTTTACAGCAATCTATTGCTCGCCAAGCTAATGCCGATATCGTGATCGTGGCAGCTTGTGGAGAACGAGCAAACGAGGTGGTCGAAATTTTTGAAGAATTCCCGAGGCTCTTTGATCCGAGCACTGGACGTAAGCTCATGGAACGCACCATTATTGTTGCCAATACCTCTAGCATGCCTGTAGCTGCACGTGAGGCCAGCGTTTATACGGCCATGACGCTTGCAGAGTACTACCGCAATATGGGTTTGCGAGTACTGCTATTAGCCGATTCAACCTCCCGTTGGGCTCAGGCTCTGAGGGAAATGTCGAACCGCCTCGAAGATTTGCCCGGACCTGATGCCTTCCCGATGGATTTGACTGCCGTGATATCGGCGTTTTATGCACGTGCTGGTGCTGTTGTTTTACGAAATGGCGCTAGAGGTGCGATCACCCTCATCGGTACAGTTTCGCCAGCTGGCGGGAACCTCAAAGAACCAGTGACCGAGGCCACTAAAAAAGCAGCCCGCTGTTTTTATGCATTGGCACAACGTAGAGCCGATAGTAAACGCTACCCTGCCATCGACCCGATTGATAGTTATTCAAAATATCTGGAATATCCCGAATGCGAGCAACAAATGGAAGTGGCCAGCCTAAGTAGCTGGATAGGCGACGCAGCGAAATTGCGACGGATTTTAGTTCGGGGTCGCGAAGCAGCCGATCAAATCAATATACTCGGCGATGATGGAGTGAGCATAGAGTTCCATTTGAACTTTTGGCGCTCGGAATTGGTAGATTTTGTCTTACTACAACAAGATGCCTTCGATGAGGTGGATCAGTTCACCACTACCGAACGTCAATCTTACATGACGCGACTGGTGTTGCAGATTGCTGCCATCCCCTTTCAATACGAGGTTTATACCGACTTAAGACCACATTTTAGCAGCATCATTAATGCTTGCAAACAAATGAATTATGCCAAGTTTGGTAGTATGGAGTTTGAACAATTTCGAGCGCAACTTGACGAACAATTGGAGTTACACCAAGCTGTTAAATCTCTTGAACTATGAAAGCTGCGGCATTTAAGCGGGAATATTTTTCGATAACCCACATGACCAAAGCTACGGTTAGCTTACAGGCCGAGGGTGTGAGCAACGAAGAGTTGGCTTTGGTAGATGGGAGGTTGGCTCAGGTGGTAAAACTCCAAAATACCTTAGTTACGTTGCAGGTTTTCGCGGGTACAGAAGGAATATCTAACCATGCAGCAGTTTCTTTTTTAGGAAAATCTCCCACACTAGCCGTTTCTGCCTCTTTACTAGGTCGGTTTTTAGATGCTTACGGCCAACCACTCGACGGAATGCAAGCCGTTGAAGGAAAGGACGAATCGATTGGAGGGCCGTCGGTAAACCCGGTGCGACGTGCGCAGCCCAATGTGCCCATTTTTACGGGTATTGCGGGAATAGACCTCAACAACACTTTAGTAGGTGGACAAAAAATTCCGTTTTTCGCCGACTCAGATCAACCTTACAACGAGGTGATGGCAACCGTAGCTCTGCGCGCCGATGCCGATGTAATCATCCTAGGTGGGATTGGTTTAACCCATGACGATTACCTCTACTTCCGCCATACGTTTGAAGCAGCCGGGGTACTGCCCCGTTTGCTCGCTTTTGTGAATACCATCGAAAATCCACCCGTAGAGCGGTTGTTAGTGCCTGATATGGCGCTTACCGCCGCTGAGTACTTTGCAACCGAGCAAAACAAAAAGGTATTGGTGCTGCTCACCGATATGACCTTGTACGCCGATGCATTGAGTATTGTGAGCAATCGGATGGATCAAATTCCATCGAAAGATGCCATGCCAGGATCGCTCTACTCCGAACTAGCACGCTTGTATGAAAAAGCAGTACAATTTCCAGATGGAGGAAGTATCACAATTGTTGCAGTAACCACACTGAACCAAGGCGATATTACCCATGCCATACCCGACAATACAGGATATATTACAGAAGGTCAGCTATTTTTGCGCCGCGATACCGAATCGGGCAAGGTAATTATCGACCCTTTTAGAAGTTTATCCCGGTTAAAACAGTTGGTTATTGGTAAGAAAACCCGAGAAGATCATCCTCAGGTGATGAATGCCTGTATCCGCCTATTTGCCTCGGCTACCGAAGCTCGCGCCAAACTTGATAACGGTTTTGATTTAACACCCTTCGATAAAAGAGCACTTGATTTTGGTAGTGCCTATGTAAGAGAAATTCTCGCTATTGATGTGCAAATGCAGATGGACGAAATGCTTAATAAAGCTTGGGAGCTTTTAAGCCGTTTTTTTACACCGGAAGAAGTAAATATCAAGGCAAGTTTGTTGGAAAAATATTGGAAAAAGAACTCAAGTGCAGCTTCAGTACAATAAAATAACGCTTCAGGCCCTTGAAAAAGGGCTAAAGATACGGCAGGCCGCATTACCCGTGATTCGGTCGAAAGAAGCTGCTTTACGGCTAGAAGTAGTTCGGCAAAATCAAGAGCTTGAACGCTTGATAGAGCAACAAAAGGAATTCGAAAAGGATCTTTCGGCATATGGCCGACTTTGGAATTGGTGGTGCAACGACTTACTTGAGCTCAAGGAGATTGTGCCTAAAACGGTAAATTTTGCTGGGGTGAAGTACCAGTTGGCTGACGAAATACGGTTTGAGAGAGCAAATTACAATATTGCACTATTCCCACATTGGTTACCCGAACTACTAAAGTCGGCAGAAGCATGGTATACAACTGAAATTGATATTCGTTTGAGGCGAAATGGGGTATTATTACTTGAAAAGGAGCGAAAAAGAACAACTCAAAAGCTGAACCTCTTCGAAAAAGTACAAATACCAGAATTTGAACAGTCGATACGAAAAATCAAGCGGTTTTTAGAAGATGAAGAGACCTTGGGCAAGGCTACCCAAAAGTTGGTTAAGCTAAAAAAGGAGGAAGTATGATTTTACCCATGCTCCGATTTGAGTTGATTGTTCATCAAAACGATTACCAACGATTGCTTGAAAATTTATCGGCTCTGCGTTTGGCGCATCTTTTGAATTCAGAATCGCCCTTGCCTGAACTGCTTTCTAAGAAGTGGAGTCAACTCAAACATTGGGAAATACTAGTTCAGCGTTTAGAAACCATACTCCCAAGTGTTCCGCAGTTGGATAGCGAACAAATGGTCACATTTGATCAGCTGACACATCTTTTCGAAAGATTGGACTTGCTTACCGTAGAAATAAAGCAACTTGAGCAACAGCTGAAAAATTGGGATAAATGGGGAGCATATCCTTACCAACAAGCCAAAATACTGGAGCAAGCAGGAGTGTTTCTGCGAATTTTTACCGTAAACCCAAAGAATTTCAAAGGCTTAATGCCTGAAACAGCATTTGTGGTATACCGAAGCGATGATGAAATGGGTGTAGTAACGTTTTGTGACGAGGATTTCGTTTTACCAAACGGTTGGCACGAGCTAGATAGTGGAGATTTTAAGCAATTAACTGCTGAAAAAAGTAAACTGAACGACGAGATATTGGCTATTCAAGAAGAACTCAAGCAGTATACTTCTTCCGTCGATTCACTAAAAAAGGCTTGTTCAGCACTCGACGAAGAACTTCGTTGGGCAGATACACGTCATCATACTCATTGGGTGGCAGAGGAGAAATTAGGATTACTTACCTTTTTTGTTCCAAATGAAAAGGCCAACCAATTTAGAGAGGTACTAATTCAAGGCGACTATTGGTGGAGAGAAAGTACGCCATTACCGGGCGAAAAAGTCCCAGTAAAACTTAAAAACACTCGGTTGGCCTCGCTTTTCGAACCTATAGGCGATTTATTTTCAATGCCGGCTTATCATGAACTGGACTTAACACCGTTTTTTGCGCCATTTTTTACGCTCTTTTTTGGGATGTGTGTGAGCGATATTGGTTATGGAATCTTCCTGATTGCTCTTTTACTTCTAATCCGGAATAAGCCTGCATTAAGCGCTTATAAGTCATTGAATAGCTTGGGGATATTGTTTGGTGGTGCAGCTGTAGTTGTTGGCCTATTTACCGGTACTTTTTTTGGAATAAGTCTCGCTGACGTCGAATGGCAGTGGCTAAAAGCTCACAACGTTTCATTTGTTTCGGTCGATGATCTTTTTAGCTATTCCTTATACATCGGCATATTTCAAATTGTATTCGGTATGATCCTGCGCATGGTAAACCGAATACGGCAATTTGGTTGGCTGTACGGATTATCTACTTTAGGCTGGTTGATAATGCTATTTGGTGGTACAGGTATGTATTTTTTGCCGAATGTGCTTTTTTTTGAACTTGTGCTGTACCTAGGCATAGGCATGCTTCTTTTGTTTAGCGATCCAACTAAGGGATTTTTTGGCCGATTAGGTATAGGAATTTGGGAATTGTACGGGATTACAGGTCTCTTTGGCGACGTAATGTCGTATGTGAGGCTTTTTGCGTTGGGTTTATCGGGTGGAATACTTGGTTTTGTGGTCAACGACATCGCCATGAGTAGTATTCAAAGTGGAGGCTTTGGCAGTATTGGCGGCGTATTGATTTTGCTCATAGGGCATACTCTCAACTTTGCCATAGCCTTATTAAGCGCTACTGTTCACCCAATTCGCCTCACCTTTGTGGAGTTTTATAAAAATGCTGGCTTTACGGGTGGAGGTATACCTTTTAAAACTTTTGAATTAACGAATAAAACGAAATAACCATGATAACAGAAGTAATGCTGGCCTACATAGGCCTCGGTTTAATGCTGACACTTTCGGGGGTGGGCAGTGCAATTGGTGTGTCTATTGGAGGGAAAGCCACCTTAGGTGCCTTAAAAAAGAAACCGGATGCGTTTGGCAATTATATGTTATTGAGTGCCTTACCTGGCTCTCAGGGGCTATATGGCTTTGCTGGTTTTTTTATTGTCAACAATGCGCTCTCATCGATGGAAAGTATGACGATTTTTCAAGGAGCATCGGTTTTTGCAGCTGGCTTAGCCTTGGGAGTAGTATGCTTGTACTCTGCTATTCAGCAAGGGCAGGTGGTAGCCCATGGTATCGAAGGCATTTCGTCGGGACATGATGTATTCGGCAAAACGATGGTATTGGCTGTATTCCCAGAACTGTATGCTATTGTCGCATTTGCAGCTACTTTTTTAATAAGTGCAGGGCTGTAAATTCGGTTCTAGCTTTTTTTTGACAAACTTCTAACAGAGGTGAACCTTTTTAATTGAATGGGGTTATGCTGCTATCTTTGCAGCGTTTTTCCGTGAAAAGTTTTATTTCCCCTTTTTTGCTGATAGCTATACTACTGGGCGTTACGCGTCCGGCTAATGGTGTAGTAGCATTCGGAGAAAATGTAATTAACCCGTGCATTACGGTTTTTGGCGATTCCCCTGAGGAGTTGAATAGCAAAAAACAATTTGGAGAAGAATTTCGAGAAATTAAGGTAACCCGTCGACGTCGCCTGAGCTTAACCAAAGAATGGCATTTCATTTTTGGTGATGAGCGAATTTTTAATCTTGCTCATGATGAAGGGCGTTGTCAAAAAGCTGGCTCTCTACCTTCCTACTATTTTACTTTAGGCAGATATGAATTTCTGCATCGTTACACGCCATTTTAAATAAAAGAAGCTGTATCAACACTTCTAATCATTTAAAATTTCCTTTATGTTTTCAAAAAAATTATTGGCAGGACTATGCCTTGTCTTGCTTGTATGGTCATGTAACGATAATCAAGAAGTTGCTCAAGAGGATGTAGTTCAACTTCCTTTAATGTCACTTGCTACTACTGATACCGTAGTAGACATTGAATATGTGGCCGATATCCATGCTAAAAATTATGTAGAAGTCCGTGCTCGCTTTGGGGGCATGATCGAAGCCATACTCGTAGATGAGGGGCAAATGGTTCAAAAAGGCCAAGCGCTTTTTAAGCTTTCGTCAACAGAAGCAGAAGCAGCGGTAACTGCCGCATTAGCAAGTGTGCATTTGGCCGAAGCAGAACTCCGCAAGGCAACCCTCGAAGCAAAACGGGTGATGGAGCTTGTAAAAAATAAGGTGGTAGCTGCCACCGAACAGCAGTTGGCCGAGGCGGAAGTTGAAATTGCCAAGGCGAAACTTGAAAATGCGCGTTCGGAGTTAAAAACCAAAGAAAATCAGTTAAGCTTTTCGGTTGTACGTGCCCCATTTGCGGGAAGAATTAATCGTTTCCTTTTAAAAATGGGTGCCGTAGTTGAGCCAGGCCAATTGTTGACAACCCTCTCGGATATTAGCTCTATCTACGCGTACTTCAGTATCTCGGAAAAAGACTATCTCGAAAACCGACAGAACTTGAAATCGGGTACCGGCGGCTTGCCTTCTAGGGCTAAGTTGATCATGACCAATGGGCAAGTTTATCCCAGCGAAGGGATTGTAGAGCCAGCCGAAACCGAGTTTGATGCAGAAACCGGAACCATCGCCTTGCGAGCTAGATTTGAAAATGGTCAGGAGCTTTTGAAACATCGATCGACCGGTGTGATCCGTCTTGAGCTTAGCCAGCGCAATATTTTCCTAATCCCACAAAAAGCTGTTCAAGAGCTGCAGGACAAATATTTTGTTTACGTAGTGGGTAAAGATGAGCTTGCTCGGATGAAGACGTTTCGGCCGAAAGCACGCGTGGGCACCTTTTATGTGGTTGGCAATGAGCTCAACGTTGGCGACCGTATCGTAGCCGAAGGGGTACTCTCGATCCGAGAAGGTGCCAAAATTATTGCGAAGAGTGCTTCTGATACAACCTTAGCGAAGAAGTAAGCCATGGTAGAAACGTTTATTCGACGACCGGTACTATCGCTCGTCATCTCCCTTTTGCTAGTGCTTTTGGGGGTTTTGGCCTTTACTTCATTGCCAATCACGCAGTTCCCCGATATTGTGCCACCATCGGTAGTAGTAACCGCACGTTACACTGGTGCGAATGCCGAAGTTTGTGCAAAAGCGGTTGCCACGCCAATCGAAAGGGCCATCAACGGGGTGCCCGGCATGACCGCCATGCAGTCGGTATCGACCAACAACGGAGTTACGCTAATTCAGGTGTTTTTCGAGGTAGGTACCGATCCCGATCTCGCGGCGGTGAATGTTCAAAACCGAGTAACTACGGTGCTCGACGAATTGCCCGAAGAAGTTATCAAAGCAGGAGTGACTACCGAGAAGGAGGTGAATTCGATGCTGTTGTACCTCAACCTGACCAGCACTGATCCTTCGGCTGATGAAGAGTTTATTTACAATTTTGCCGACATCAACCTCCTGCAAGAACTCAAACGGATTAATGGAGTAGGTTATGCCGAAATTATGGGGGCCAAGGAGTATTCGATGCGGGTATGGCTAAATCCCGATAAACTCCTGGCGTACGAGGTGGGCACCGAAGAAATTATTCAGGTATTACGGAGCCAGAACCTTGAAGCTGCTCCAGGAAAGATAGGCGAAAGTTCAGGTCGTTCCGAACCGTCGATGCAATACGTACTTCGTTATGGAGGTAAGTTTTTCGATAAAACACAATACGAAAACATTGTCATTAGAGCGAATGAAGATGGGTCGGTATTACGGTTAAAAGACCTCGCAGAAATAGAATTTGGCGCATTGAGTTATGGAATGTCGTCGAAAACCGACGGAAAACCCTCGGCTTCGATCATGTTGAAGCAGCGACCGGGTTCAAATGCCCGGGAAGTGATTCAGGCGGTTAAGAGCAGGATGGCTGAACTGAAAGAAAGCTCTTTTCCACCCGGTATGGAGTACAATTTTGCGTATGATGTTAGTCGCTTTCTAGATGCATCCATCCAAGAGGTAGTCAAAACCTTGATTGAGGCTTTTATTCTGGTTTTTTTGGTCGTATTTATCTTCTTACAAGATTGGCGGTCGACCCTCATTCCGGCTTTAGCTGTTCCTGTAGCCTTAATCTCCACCTTGGCATTCATGCAAATGCTTGGGTTTTCTATCAACTTGTTAACGCTTTTCGCTCTGGTTTTGGCCATCGGTATCGTGGTAGATAATGCCATAGTGGTGGTGGAAGCAGTACACGTCAAAATCCACGAGCAACATATGCAGCCCATGGAAGCTACCATTGCTGCGATGAAAGAAATAAGCGGTGCCATTGTCGCCATTACGCTGGTGATGTCGGCTGTGTTTATACCGGTAGCCTTTTTATCGGGCCCGGTGGGTGTGTTTTACCGACAATTTTCGCTAACGCTCGCTATCTCAATCGTAATCTCGGGCATCAATGCACTTACGCTCACACCAGCGTTGTGTGCCATTTTGATGAAGCATACCCATGTAGCGCATAGTTCGGCATTAGGCCGCTTTTTTGGCGCCTTCAATCATCGATACCATAAGCTTGAAGGTACCTATAAGTGGATATTGGGCCGTATTGCACCTCGACTAGGGCTGACTTTGGCCTTGCTGGGCGGTTTTTTCTTCCTCACATGGGGTACCTCAGCCATTTTGCCAGGTGGTTTTATCCCCACCGAAGACCAAGGCATGTTGTACGTAAACGTTACCACTCCGCCAGGCGCTACCATGGAACGTACCGAGAGAATACTCGATGAGGTTCAGAAAATAGCCTCTTCGAATTCGGCGGTAGAAAACGTGACCACCTTGGCAGGATATAGCTTGCTTACCGAAACTGCCGGAGCTTCGTACGGAATGGGCATGATTGGTCTCAAACCGTGGGACGAACGAGAAACTTCGGTTGCACAGCTTATGGAAGAGCTTAGGAAAAAAACGGCTCACCTGAGCGATGCAAGCATTGAGTTTTTTCCGCCACCTACTGTACCCGGTTTTGGAAATGCTTCTGGTTTTGAGTTTCGCTTGCTCGACAAGTCGGGAACGGCAAACTTAGCCCGAATGGCCGAAGTGGCCGATTCGTTGGAGAAGGCGCTTGCTCAATCCAAAATCATTTCGGCTGCATTTACCAACTTCGACCCCTCATTTCCTCAGTATCTTTTACATATAAACCAAGATATCGCTGCCGCCAAAGGGGTAAGTATCGACAATGCCATGAGTAATTTACAAACGCTCATTGGCTCCTATTATGCCACCAACTTCATTCGTTTTGGTCAAATGTATAAGGTGATGCTGCAAGCTTTACCCGAATACAGGCAACATCCCGAAGACATTTTGAAGCTTTATACGAAAAACAAGGATGGCGAAATGGTAAGTTATGCCACCTTTACTACCATTGAGCGTGTTTTTGGTCCAGAACAGCTGACCCGTTACAATATGTATAATTCGGCGCTCTTCACTGGTGATGCAGCTCCCGGCTACAGCTCCGGTGAAGCACTAAACGAAATCAAGCGCATTGCCGAAGAAACGTTGCCAAGAGGTTATGCCTACGAATGGTCGGGCATGACGAGAGAGCAAGTGCTTGCCGGTGATGGTGCCCTGTACATTTTCTTGTTGTGTTTGATTTTTGTGTATTTACTTCTGGCAGCGCAATACGAGAGCTTTTTACTGCCTTTACCTGTATTACTCAGCCTACCAACCGGTATTTTTGGCTCGTTTTTCTTCTTATACGTTGCAGGTCTCGAAAACAACATCTATGCTCAGGTAGCCTTGGTGATGCTCATTGGCCTATTGGGTAAAAACGCCATTCTCGTTGTTGAATTCGCATTGCAGCGTCAAAAGGAAGGCGTAAGTGAGCTTAAAGCAGCCATGGAAGGCGCAGTATCACGATTGCGGCCTATCCTCATGACCTCATTTGCATTTATCGCAGGTTTGTTGCCCTTGGTACTTGCCTCGGGTGCTGGAGCCATGGGGAATAAATCAATTGGCATTGCAGCGGCGGGAGGGATGCTCACAGGTACAGTTTTCGGGCTATTCCTAATTCCCGGATTGTTTGTGCTCTTTGCAACACCGGGTAGGCGAAAACGACTCAAAGCGCTTCAAAAACAACGTCAAGCTAAAACCTATCACTACGAATGAAAAAGTTAATCCTTATCCTTTGGCTAAGTGTTGGTTTGATGTATGGGTGCAAAGGCCCTAAAACCGGACTTCGAGCCGACATCCAGTTGCCCGCAGATACCAGTGTAGTAGTGATTCCGAAAGCTTCTGACTTATTTCAAGAGCCCCAACTTCGTCAGTTGATTGATACGGCAGTAAGAAATAATCCCGATTTACTAGGCCAGATAGCTGTTTTGCAGCAGGCAAGGGCTGAACTTACTGCAAGGAAGTATGCCTTGCTGCCCGCTGTAGATGTTTTTGCTGGTACCGGCTTGCGACGTTTTGGTGAGTATACCATTGACGGAGTAGGAAACTTCGACACTAACTTTTCACCCAATATCCGGCCCGATCAGCGCATGTCGAATCCATTGCCCGATTTGTTGTTGACGGCACGTGTGAGCTGGGAATTGGATATCTGGGGTCGACTTCGGTCGATGCGAACTGCTGCAGCGAAACGCTATTTATCCTCGGAGGCTGGACTTCACTGGCAAAAAACAGTATTGGCTTCAGAGGTGGCGGCCACTTACTACGAGTTGAGAGCCTTAAACGAAATACAACGAATCGTTTCGCTAAATGCTACACTTCAAGAATCAGGGTTGACCTTGGTGAAAATAAAACTTGAAGCAGGAAGATTGAATGCTTTGGCAGTGCAGCAATTTGAAGCACAGCTGGCGCGAACCCGAGCCATGTACCACGCATTAGAAGCCGATAAGTTAAGAACACTCAACCAGCTCAATTTCCACTTGGGTAAAGTACAAGGTGTATTTGCTGATACCTCGTTTCTTTCAACAAGCGAATTTAAAGAGCTTAATCTCAAGACCGTTCCTGCCGCTGTGCTCCGCACTCGCCCCGATGTTGTATCTGCATCTTTGGAGCTGGATGCTGCTGGTGCAGATGTACGAGCTATGCAAGCTGCTTTTTATCCGCAACTGATACTTGGGCCTGAAATTGGTTTTCACAGTTTCAATCCCTCTCAATGGATAAGCCCAGCGTCGTTGGCTTGGAATATGGTTGGCGGAATTACGGCACCTGTTTTTGCGCAACGCCGGCTGAAGGCTGATTTGGCCAAGTCGCGCGCTATGCAAGAGCAGGCCTTTCAAAACTATCGTAAAACGGCCATTCAAGCCTATACCGAAATATTTAACGGCATGCAGCAAGCCCAACAAATCACGCTGCAGATTGCCGAAAAGTCGAAGGAGGTTGCCAGTTTGAAGGAAGGGGTGAAGTCGGCCAATGAACTGTTCGCTGCTGGCTATGCCACCTATTTGGAGGTTGTGGTTGCCCAAAACAATGTGTTAGCGGCTGAGGTGGAGCTTGTTCAGTTACAATTGGCCCAACAACTTAATACGGTTGAACTCTACCGTGCACTTGGCGGTGGTTGGTAACTAGAATTTGAAGTTGTGCTGAATCCGTAGGATGTGCATCGTGAGCGGATCGGATATGTTTCGTCCCTGATCAAACAGGTACGACAATTCGATCCGCTGTTTTTTGGATAAATCCCAGCTAATCGTATTGGTCCAACGCAAATTACGAACACCTTGAATTTCTGGTCGATTGCTAATCCAAAAGTCGGCACCACTGGCAATGGTTAGTTTTTTAGGGAGGTCGACTTCTACTCCAAATTTATGACGGTAGTAAGTGCTGGGAGGACCTGACTCTTGCAAAGTAGTGAAATCTGAAAACTGCTGCTGATACCTGAATCGATAACTGAATTGTATTTTTTTATAGTTGTGCGACAGCTGTACATTGGCAAAAAAACGGTTTCTGCCTTCAAAATGGGTCCGTTCGTTGTGCAACGCGCCCCGATAAAATCCGCCTATTTTCATGAATTTGAACACCTTATATTCAAGCCCGAAATCTGCAAAGGCTTTTTCTACAACGGTTGAGTTTTGATTCAAACGTATTTCCGGAGCCAGTTCAACGGTCCATTTCTTAAGCGGCGAGAAAGACAAGTTAGAGCCTAACCAAATTCCAAAGTCTTGTTGTTGTGCCGAGCTTTGAGCGGCAATAAACAACAGCAAAAGAAAGTAGAACGGCCTAAACCTCATAATAGAAGATTCGTAAATGTGCAGAATCGTGTAGTAAATCTATTTTTTGAACTTGAACGCGGTGCACGGGCAAGCCAGTACGCTCTTTTAAATCTGTGATCAGAGCATCTTCTTGGTTGCGGTGTACCAAATCAATTTTATCGTAAAAAACCAATTTGGAGCTTTCTTTGCGGTATAACCATTGACTTTCTAAGAGCCAGGTAGCCCCCAGGGTCACACCTGAAATTGCAAGTTGGAGGTACCAGCCACCATTGCTTACAGCCGTTAATACCCCTAATGCGATGCTCAAAAATAGGTAGGTCATATCCTTTATGGAGATGTCCTCGGTGCGATAACGAAGCATGCTAAATACCGCGAACAGGCCAAATGCAGCTCCCATACTCAATTCTGTTCGGTTTAACGCAAACGAAATCAGGAATATAACCAGATTAAAAATGATGAAAGTGAAGAACAGATCTCTTGTTCGGTAGGTGGTGAAATAGATGAACCTTACAAGAATCCAAATCGACAGCAGATCAATTGCCAATCGAATTAAAAATGAACCCGATAGTTGATGAAGTAGTTGTTCAGGCATAAAAAGTAGGTTTGCAATCAGGGAAAATCAACATTTGTTGCAGTGCCCTTAGTTTCGGTTTGAAATTATTTTGCTTCAGCTTACTGTCGAGTGCCGAAAGTCCTGTACAGTATTTACTAAGCCCTCCCTGGCGTATGCCCATAGCTTTCACGGCTTCGGCCGCAATGGAGCCCTTTAACGACGATTGTTTTACTTCAACAATGGCCAAGCCGTCGAATGCAGCTGTTTTTCCTGAGTGTTCGAAAAATAAGTTGGTATCTATGGTTACTCTTTCCGCCATAAAATTCGACACCAAAGTAAAGCGGTTGTAACCCACTGCTAAAACAGGTTCAATTTTATGGTTCACTAGGTTATCGAAATTTTTTATCCAAGTGTTTAACTCTTCGATTACGCTGGCAGCACAGTTTGTAGCCATGCGAAGTTTTCGGGTTCTGAGCTTGTTGTCGCGCAGCTTGATCTCCCAATAATTGGAGCCTCCACTTCCATAACTCCGATGGCGTATTTTGAGCCGACGAGAACGACCATTATGGTGCATGGTGTAAAAGGTCCTTTCAGCTGTATCGAAATAGTGGGTTTGATAAGAAATGCAACGTTGACCATTTACTTCTAGCACCGAATAATGGCGTGTAAGCTGGCTCAAAAGGTCAGGAAGCAAACTCAATTTCAAATAGAATTTCCGGTCAATCCTGTTGAGTAATTGTTTGTCCCCGAGTTGCTCAAGGCCTATGGTATCAAAGTGTTGTAAAAGCGATTCGTTCATCGTTTTACGACCAGCGTATCCAGTTGAAGTTTTTGGTATTTCTCGGTGATCTCAAATTCAATAATTACAGGCTCTTGTTGATTCGTATTTCCAACTGTTTCAAGCCGGTCGCTGTAGGCGTATAATTTATATTTTCCGGGATATAAAAACTGAAAACGGTAGTTGCCATTGAAATTGGTTTTGGTGTCTTCACCAACGACTAATTCGTCACCGAATACCAGAAAAACGTCTTCATCCATCCCTGGGTAAGTCGACTGGATAGCAGTAAAGCTTGCATTCCAATCCTCTACCCACACTACGCCACTTACCTCGGCAAAGCCACCAATGCCCGCATCTTTCGAACAAGCTGAAAAAAGGAATACACCTATAAAAAGGAAAATACGCATGTTCAAAAGTAGAAAAAAGCAAACACACGGATAGCGGCTAAATTACATACAGTTAATTTTTTGGTAATAATGAGGCAAAATCTAAAAAAGACTTCCACTCAAAATGGCCAATTGGAATTGTGAGGCAACTTTATTCATCGGCCCAATTTTTCGAATCTGCAAAATATAGTAGGTGTATTTATTTGGTAATTACACAGATTAGCAGCAATTTAAACTAACTTTTTGTTCATGAAGTACTTATATATCGCCGTTACAGTTTGTATTTCTTCTATACAACTCACTTTGGCTCAGAATCTTCCAGCCGAAGTTTACTTTTCGCCAGGGAATACGATGCTCCTCACGGGTGGGAAGCCGCACACTGGTTTGTATAATACAGAGGTCATCAAAAGTCTTTATTTGAATTTTCCCCAAACGAATTATTGGACTTTGTTGACCAACAATTACGCGAGTGAAACGAATATAATAGCATCCATGACCTTCGACAGTATCGTTTATGACAGTGTTGGCGTACGTTTTCGGGGCAATACATCATACACAACCATAGGTACCTCTCAGAAGAAGTCTTTCGCTATTGAAATGGATTGGCTGCGACCAAATCAAGACTTAATGGGGTATAAGAATCTAAAGTTGAATAACGCCCATCAAGATCCTACTTTCATGCGCGAGGTGTTGTACAGCCGGATGGCTGCGCGCTACATTCCTATCGCTAGGGCAAACTTCGTTCGACTTTACATCAACAATCAGGATTGGGGTTTGTACCCCAACATCCAAAACGTAGATAAAACTTTCTTGGAGTCATGGTTTTTGAGCAACAATGGAGCAAATTTTAGAGCTACAAAACAAACTACAGGGGTACCTGGTGGAGGCTGGGGAGATGGCACTGCAGGAATGAATTATTTGAGTGCCGATTCTACTCCATATTTAAATTATTACAGCTTAAAGTCGAGTGAAATTGCCGATCCTTGGAATAGGTTAGTAAAAGCCTGTTATGGTTTGAGTACAGCTTCAACATCCAATAAAGACACGGTTAAAAAATACATCGATATCGATCGGGCGCTGTGGTTATTGGCCGTCGAGAACATTTTCACCGACGATGATAGTTACACGATGAAGGGCAAGATGGATTATATGGTATACTACGAACCAGAGACAGGATTGACAATGCCTTTAGAGTATGACGGCAATAGTACGTTTCAAACTACCTTAGCGACAAGTACCAGCTGGGGGCCATTCAAAAACGTGACCAATGTGAATTACCCTTTGCTCAACAAGTTATTGAATGTGCCTGAATGGAGACAGCGTTACCTTGCCCACTACAGAACCATTTTAAACGAAACCTTTACTTCGGCCACTATAGACACGCTGGTAAACCAATTAAATGCCCAAATCTTTAACCTTGTATTGGCCGACACGAAGAAGTTATACTCGAACCAACAGTATAACAATGGGGTTCCCCAAATAAAGTCTTTTGTAACCAGCCGCAGGGCCTACTTGCTTTCGAATATAGAAGTAGCGCAACAGGCTCCTAAGATTAGCTCAGCTCCTTATTTCAATTCTTCCGGCGTCCTTTATCAAGCTCCTACGGCCATGCAGCCCACAACGGTGAAGGTCACACTCTCAACGCTTCCGGTTGCCCAAATGGTGTATTTATACTATGCTACAGGGGTTTCGGGAGCGACTTTTACCAAGTTGGCCATGTTCAATGATGGGTTGCATAACGATGGAGCCGCAAATGATACCGTGTGGGCAGCTGAAATTCCTGGTTTTCCAGCTACAACCTTGGTAAGATATTATGTCGAAGCAGTTGGCGCATCAAGTATTGCTTCGGTGAGCTATTTACCAGAAGGAGCCGAACACGATGTTTATGTGTACGAAGTACAAAGCACTGTTCAATCGAATGGCGTTGTAATCAATGAATTATTAGCAAGCAATACCGCTACACAAGTAGATTCGGCAGGAGATTTCGATGATTGGATAGAGTTGTACAATACCAATACCACGGCGGTTGACCTTGCTGGCTTTTATATCAGTGATAACGCCAATAGAAGAGATAAGTGGAAACTGCCTCAAGGTACAGTTCTTCCCGCAGGTGGTTATTTAATTCTTTGGGCCGATGAAGAGCAAACAGAAGGCACAAATCACATCAATTTTAAGCTTTCTGCGTCGGGAGAAAGTCTCATTTTATCTGACACTGTTTTGAATACTGTCGATGAAATTATTTTTCCAATACAAAGTATGGACACCTCCTATGCGAGAATTCCAAACGGAACTGGGGCGTGGGCTTATCGGATACCCACCTTTGGTAGAAATAATGAAAATGCGCAAAGTGTGTCGGCCATAACCCGCTCGTATCAGCTTAAATTATATCCTAATCCAGTTAGTGAAACTCTTTACCTTAAACTTGGTAACAATTCAAACTCGCCATTCAATTGGCACGTTTATGACCTGCAAGGAAAAGAAATAATGCAGGGAGTATGCAACAATTCAAACGATTTTGCTTTGGATTGTTCCAACATACCTACAGGAATGTATGTAATTCGTTTGCAACAAGATAATGTAATTCAATTGGCTCGTTTTATTCGAAAATAGTCGTTTGCCAAGTGCTAATTGGGTACTTTTATTTTGTAATTGTCAGCGTTGATTCAGCACTATGCGATACCATTTGATTTCACTTTTGTTGATATTTCAGTTGTGTGGTACATCGTCGTGGGCGCAACTAAAGCTTAATCCGAAAGCAGGATATGTTTTCGAGGATAGCTCGCTTACCAGAATCGACATTATCATACACCCCGATAGCCTCGCTGCTTTATTGCACCCAAATAATTTGAGCAGTGACCACGAGTATCCGGCAAACATGATTTTTCGACGAGGGATTGAGCGGGATACGATTCAACAAGTAGGTTTTAGATTGAGAGGAAATACGTCGCGCGGTGCTGGAAAAAAATCTTTTCGGATATCGGTAAACACGTTTAATCCAGGGGCTCGCTACAAGGGGTTTAAGGACTTTAACCTAATCGGAAACCACAACGACCCTTCAATTTCACGAGCAAAAATATTTTGGGAATTGACCGATCGTTTAGGGTCGGCTGGGGCGAGGGCCAATCACACTGAACTTTACATTAACGGTGTTTACAGGGGTTTATACGTGAATGTAGAGCACATTAACGATGATTTTGTTTTGAGTCGATACGGTAACGAAACCGGTAATCTTTACAAGTGTTTATACCCGGCTGATCTCGTTTATATCTCTAATAATCCGAATGACTATAAGTTCACTTCACAGGGTAGGAGAGCTTATGACTTGCAAACGAATACAACAGCCGACAACTATGCCGATTTAGCACATTTCATTCGGGTACTGCATCAGACACCCGCTGCACAAATCCTCTGTGCCTTAGATACTGTTTTTAACGTAGAAGATTATTTGCTTGCATTGGCGATAGATGTAAGCACGGGGAATTGGGATGGCTACTACAATAAAAACAACTTTTATCTCTATAAAAATGCGGCAACGAACAAGTTCGAATATCTGCCGTACGATGTAGATAATACGCTAGGAATCGACTGGTTTGGTATTAACTGGCAATCGAATAGCCCCTACACCTGGAAGCCTAATCAGTCACGGCCGCTTTACGAAAAGCTCATGGCCAATCAAGAGGCTAGGAACATTTTCAATTTTTATCTGAAGCGAGTGAGCGACTATATCCAACAAAATTCATGGACCTCTTGGCTCGATAGCTTACATACCCAAATAACGCCAGCAGCTTTGGCCGATCAATATCGCACCTTGGACTATGGGTATACCAATACCGACTTTTTGCAGTCGTTCACAAAGACCTCGGCTATAGGACATGTAAAAATTGGCATAAAGCCCTTCTTTAACACTCGTGCGGTGGCAAGTCTTGGTTTTTTGCCAGCTTCCTCGAACATCGCTCCACTCATTCGGAGAACTAAGGTTCAAGGGCAATATTTGGGACAGGAAATTCGGTTTACGGCATTAGTCGAAGATGAGCAGGCGTCACCAACCGTTAGCGTGAAATATACCTGGGCAGGCCAACAGTTTTCGTTGCCGCTTTTCGACGACGGACAACACGACGACGGATTAGCAGGCGATGGCGTGTACAGCAATGTATTGAGCGCACGTTTAAATGTGGGCACGCTAACCTATCAATGGGAAGCGGAAGATGGCCAACAAAATGTTCGGATTCGCCCTTGTGCTCCAGCCCAGCTGTTCATCTCGCAAACCGGACCTTTAGTGATAAATGAACTAATGGCCGATAACTCGGGAACCATACAGGACAACACCGGTGCATTTTCGGATTGGATTGAGCTATATAATCAATCGAACGATAGCATCGCGTTGGCTGGCCTTTATTTAACTGATAATGCCGGCAATCCGAATAAGTGGGGTTTACCCAATGTAAAGATTGGCCCTCAAGCTCATTTATTGGTTTGGGCCAGTGGAGTTACTACCTGGGGTCCTTTTCATACTAACTTTGGCCTGTCGCGCAATGGTGAAAGTTTGTTCATGTTTAAATCCGAAGCTGGTACCTTCAAAGTAGTCGATTCAGTAAGCTTTGGGGCCCAACAAGTGGATGTAAGCTGGGGGCGGGTGAGTGATGGGAATCCTAACTGGATTCGTTTTGCAGTCCCTACTCCTGGCAGACCTAATTTGCCCACTTCTGTTAACCATCCAAAACAACCCAAGTACTTTCGGCTCTACCCAAACCCGAACAAGGGGAGTTTTTATGTGGCAAATGAGCTGCTACATAAAGCTAAAATGACGGTGTTTACTTCCGAAGGAAAAGCATGTGCCGAATACCAGTTAATCGGAGCCCAGTTGGAAGAGGTACATTTTAATTTACATCCGGGCAATTATCTGGTACAATTAAAAACTGAATCAGTGGTGACGTATTTACAAATGATTGTGCAGCCTTAGTTTTATTTTTTCAAGCATATTTTTTCTTTATTCAAGCATTGTTTTTGAGTAGTGCTGACTTGGTGCTATCTTAAGGCAAACTAAACTTATGTTCACGCTTCAGGAAATTCCGGGTGGCAAAATTGCTGTCCATCATACTCCTTTTTATCATTTAGGGATGGAAATGGTTCGACTTGCTTACGTGTTGACAGAAGAAATTAAAGGAAGCACGTTGTTTACTGGAAGTGAATTCCGTAGACATCAACTCTTGAGAATCATTCACGAAATGAATGCCAATGTATATTTAATCACCAATAAGTTCGCAGAAGTATACGAGGAAGTTGCTTATGACCAGCTCATGGAAACAGCAACCTTAATACGCAAAGCAGCGCGAGAAGTAAACGTTTTATGTGATGAATTGACCTTGCTGGATAAAGAGCACCTCCGGAGATGTTACCAATTGATGGAGGTAGTTGAAAAACTCAAACCGCACTTTAAAGAATGGGTGAAGAGCTTTAAAGAATGTAAGTGTCTAAACGATGAATGGGGATTATTCTCGCAATACGCGAACAATCAATAAAAAAGCCGGGTGGTCCCGGCTTTCTTGATCAGTGTTTCACTATAAATTTCCCTATAGCCCCATCGTCGAAGGCTATGAAATACAATCCAGGTTGCAGGTGTTGGGTGTTAATCTCATTTTCTTTTTCCATGCTTTGGTAAACCAGTTGACCCAGTGCGTTGTAAAGTCGCAATCGATGCATGCCTTCAAAAAACAGACGTTCGTGTACTGGATTAGGATAAACCAATTTGGTCATTGGATTGATTGATCTAACGGAACTACTCAAAGGGTTGAAGTCGTGGCCATATAAACCTGTTCCTGTTCCAACCAATAAATCGTCGTAAAACAACGCATTTATTTGCGTGCCAGCAGGGTAACTGTATGCCAATGCCCATGCAAAAAAGCTCGTTAGCGGACTGGCATAAATGTCTTTCCCAATAGCTAAGAAAACATGGCCGGCTCCTATGGTAATAGCACTGCCTATACCTCCTACGCCAGTTGGGCCAGGTAAGCCACTCCAAGTAGAAGTAGATAGTGCTTTAACTTGAATGTTATTCACAGGTAAAATGCCCGGGTCGTAGTTCAGAACCAGTAAACTATCTCTCGAAGCATTTAAATGCAAGTCGATGATTGCGTCGGTTGCTCCGTAGCTGCCGTCTCGAGATGTACTCCACGTTGAACCATTCCAGACGGCTTTAAACAATCCGTAAGCACCGGCAGTGGTTACGTCGGCCTCTACCCCGATGTAAGCCACTACCTGACCTGCTTCGAAGGTGAATGCAATATCGTTTACGTCAACATCTTGGCCCAACGAAGATGCTCTCAGTAAAAGCTGACTCCAATTGTTGCCGCCGTCTTTACTCCAAAAGAGGCCACCTTTGTCGGAATAGAGTTGACTAAAACCCGCCATTACAATATTTGCGCTGTCTGGCGACACCTTGATGGACGTGCAATAAGAATTTATTCTGTTAAAATTGTAGGGCGCTGACTCAGGAGTAAACACTCTGTCCCAACCATCGGGAGAGCTACCGGAAGGACTGCCTCCAGTAACAGTGCGGTAAATCCGCTGGTTTCCAGCAAAAACGCGTTGGTCGTTCGATGGGTCGATGGCTATTGCCTGACAAGGAGCGCCATCGCCATTTGGATAACGAGGTGGATACCAGGTAGGACTTGGCGTTTTGTAGTTCTCTACTTTAAATAAACCCGATTTAGAGGCAATCCAGCCGATATTGAAGCTTGCCGTCATGTCAATATCATTCACCTGAACAGCCTCAAAACCGGTATTCCACGCAAAAATGGAGTCACCACGTCCGGTCGAATATCCAAAACCTACATTGGTGGCGTGGTACTTAATGTCAGGATTGATTGGGTCCCTTTTGGTTATAGCGTCGTTCACGCGGTTGAAATTTTCGATGTACACAGAGCCTGGGTTCACCCAAGCCGACATAAAAGCGGTGTCTTTCAAGATCATAGAACCGATATAAATCGTTCGAGCTCCACCTGCATCCTCTATGAGCATATTGTTGCCAACCACACCTCCAATTGGTCCTGGAGCATTCATGGAGGTATGACTCCAAGTTGCGCCATTGTTGTACGACCATGCAATCTTGCGATCAACCACCGTAGGGGTATTCAAAGGCGGCTGACCAGCCACATACCAGTCACCATTTGGTGCAATACCATAGGTGCGCCACTCGGTATTGGGAACTGTAGGTGCAGGGTTAATAGCCGATGTCAAAGCTGTGCTGTTGGTCATTGCATTAAATGCATCAGCCAACATGTACATGTGTGGGGTAGCGCCTCTATCAAAAATGTGCAAACGGTTGTTGGAAGGATTTATCAATAGCTGTGGAGGCTCGTTGTAAGCACGTAACAGGCTGCGGCCATTTGTCGCTGTAAATACGCCAGCACTATTAATGGGTCCCCACTCTAGGGTGTCGTTACCACTCGGAAAACGATTGTTCTTAACCATCACCAAGGTGTCGCCTTGAATCATGAATGACTTTACCAACTGATCGATTTGGGTGGCAGTAGTAGAACTTAAAGTAGTTCGATACAAGCGACCCGTAACTAGAAAGAATATGGTGCCTGTTCTTCCATGGACTTCCAACTGCCGGATGGAGTCGCCAAATCCGTCGTTGATATCGGCTGAGGGGAGCGCGTGTAAGCGTAGGTTTATACGAGATGAACCCCTTTTCGCCTTCGCGAAGAAGATAGAGTTAGCACTTTGTGAGGCAAGAACTACACAAACTGAATCAGGATGAAACGCAAATACTTCGATATCCTGAACGGTTCCACCAAAAACGTTTTCGGTAGTGGGAGCGCTTAGCGTTTGCCCATGAGAATAAAACGGCAAAACACTAATTAGAAACAAGAGTAGAAATAACTTTTTCATAGGTTTAATTTATGACCAAAGTTATTTTGCTCTAAAAGCTCAGTCTTTAACTAGTGTATTGACTATTTGCCTTATTGTTTCATTGCTTGTCAATTCCGCAAATAGCTATCATATCTGCGAGTGGCATTGTAATGTTTGATTTCTTTAATTTCAGCAGGCTCGCCGATAGGAATTTTTTCGCCAGGCATTAAGTGAATAAATTCAAGATGTTCTCCTTTCGACGGTATGGTCCTAAAATATAGCGTAGGTTTATTCACCTTCAAATTCCAGCTCCCTTCTTCTTCTTGATAGGTTACTTGTACTTCTTGCAAGGGTAGTCGCGAAGGTGGACCTCTGAAGTACCAGTTACGACCAATTTCTTGTTTATCGACGAGTAAAATAGCCTGGGCGATCCAGTTGGTATCTCTAATCCCAATGGCTTTTGGTAACTCTAGGCTAACCAATACCTGCTTAAGCTCTTTCGGCTGATTCGTCGAGATGTTAGTATCTAACACCAGCCGCCCGTCAAATCGATAAATACTCACTTTCAGTTGAAGTTTGTGCTTCAGAAGGGTGTCGCTGAGTAGCCAAACGTTCAACTTTTTTGCATCTTCTTTGAGCAGAAGGGCATGAGGTGCAAAACTGCGTTTTACTTGATAGTAGGCAGCTTTGGGATTACCGGCAATATCGAGCACACTCCAAGAAATGGCGGGCCAGCTATCGTTCCATTGCCAGAACAAAGAACCCATACAATATGGCTGAGCAAACCGATGGGCTTCCATCGCCTGCTGCATGCCAAAAGCTTGATTCAACTGCGAAATTTCTCTTAAATCTTCTTTGCTACCTGGAGCATGGAAATACCGCAATACATAATGGTTTATGGTAGAATCGCCTGCTGGATGTTTTTGATGCTTTTTTAAGCCCCAACTAGCCGGGAACTCCCAGTCGGGTATATATTTTGTCAGGACTTCTGCTGATGGATATCCCTGAAATCCGTATTCTGATACAAAACGACCTACTTTAGTTGAATAATTTTCGAAAGGTTCAAAGCCCCACCAAACACCCCAATAATGAACATCTCCTTCGGTATAGGCCTTGGCCTTACCCCAGCCGTTCGCAGGAGAGGAGGGGTGATAGTAGCGCTGGGGATCAAGCTGTTTAACCAGATACGCAAATTGATTTTCAAACAATGCGTTATTCATTTGATGTAAGCGGCTGCTATCAGCTGCACTCCATCCAAACTGCTTTGGCCAGCCCCAATTGTAAAAGCCCTCCGTGATTTCGTTATTGCCGCACCACAACGCAATTGAAGGGCGATGACGCATACGTTCTATTTGCTGAACGAGCTCATCTCGCACATTATCGATAAAGGCTGTCTCGGCAGGATAGGGGGTATTTGCAAACATGAAGTCGTGCCAAACCAATATACCTAGGCTATCACAGGCATTGAGAAAGGCCTCATCGGCATAAATACCACCACCCCATACCCGAAGCATATTCAAATTTGCTTTATGCGCCTTAGCTACCCAGCTATGGTAGAGACTATCGGGTACGCGTGCCGGGAAAGCATCGGCTGGTACCCAGTTCGCACCTTTGATAAAGATAGGCTTGCCATTCACCAAAACACCAAAACCAGTTCCTACGCTGTCTTTCTGTTGAACCCACTGCACGGTGCGTAGGCCGATACGATAGTTTCGTTCGTTTAAGATTTTGCCATTTTTAAGTAGACGCATTCTTACAGGATACAAATGTTGCTTACCATAACCATTCGGATACCATCGCGTAGGATTTTCAATGGCCATAGGCAAACTAAACTGGTCAGCACCGTTCAAGGGGATGGTCTGGCGCATCCACTTCCCTTGCGAATAAATAGCAGCTTCTACTTCTAATTCTTCTTCTAACTCACCGGATAGCACTCCTCGCACTCTTATGATAGCCAGAGAATCGTTTAAAACTGGATAGTCGAACGCGATATTGGATGAGAAACGAGCCGTTGGCTCAAACCGTAAGGTAATGGGTTTCCATATACCACATCCAATCAGCCGTGGTGCCCAGTCCCATCCGTATTGGTAAGCTGCCTTTCTTATAAATGCGCTTTCGGCACCGGGCAAACGTATGCCGAAGGCTGCAGCCTTTTCTGATCCACTTTTCAAAGCCGACTTGAACCGAACTTCTAATTGATTTTTGCCTGGCTTTAACTTGCCGCTTACCGTAAGTTCGTACCTCCTGAACATATTGGAAGCAGCAAAGAGGCGAAAACCATTTAGCCAAATTTCGGCTTCGGTATCAATGCCGTCGAAGTGTAGCACTGCCCGAGGGTGGTTGGCTTCAGCACTGTTCAACGAAAAAAAATGGCGATACTCCCAGTCAACCGAATCTACCCATTGAACAGTGAGTTCATTATCGTTGAGCCAAGGGTCGGCAATGCTATCCAACGCAAGCAAGTCGGTATGAACATGCCCTGGAACCGTAGCAGGCTGCCAAAACCGTGTTCCAGCTCTTCTGAACTCCCAACTGCCGTTTAAGCTTTTGTCTTCCTGACTTAAAGCAGTTAGACTAAAAAACAATGCAATAATTAGAGCAGCGTATCTCATTCGGATAAAACTTGCAGCATTTTATTAATCTCCTTTTGGTCGGGTTCAAAGCCATGCCCAGTTAAAGCAGCACTGTGAAACCACGCCAAATTCGTGTTTTGTTTCAATTCAAACAAATTTGAGCTCCTAATTCCGCCTCCCGCAATGATAGTCATTTTCGTGTGTTGACGCCATTTTTCAAGATTTTTCATGCCCAAAAGCGCATTAGATTCACCTCCAGAGCTCAATACTTGTGAAAACCCCCAAGTTTCTGCCGCCTCCAATGCACCTAACGGATTTAACGTATGGTCAATACATCGGTGAAGGGTACAGGGTAATTCTGCTTCTTCCAAAAGACCGCGATTGAATTTTTCGTTGAGGGTTCGGTCATCTGAAAGAAAACCAAATACAAATCCGTCGGCACCTATGGCTTTAAATTCATTCATTTCGCGTAGTAAATGTTTGAAATCTGTAGCATAGCAAGAGAAATCTGCTCGATTCCGGAGCATAACATAAACTGGAATTGAACTGCTTTTTTTTAAAGAAGCGAGATCCTCGAAAGTAGGACTCAATCCGCCTTTTTCATAGTCGCTACAAAGTTCCAACCGCTGAATGTCGCACCTTGCCGCTTGAAGCGCAGCTGTTAGTGAAAAAACGGCAACTTCTAAACTTGCCTTCATTAGATGCGAGAGCCCGATTTTAGCAACCTATTTCCTTCTTTTTGGGTGTGCACGGCATAACTAAAACCCGGTTGTAAGCAATAGCTGCCGTACGAATGGTCTTTTCGAATGGCAATAAAGCCTACTTGTATGTCTTTTAATGGCTTGTTTCGCCGTACTTGTAGTTTATACACGCGATCAACGGCTTCTTTACACGCTTCTTCGGCCGATCTTCCTTGACGCATCAGCTCTACTACCAAGTGACAACCCGCTATTCGGATTACTTCTTCGCCGTGACCGGTCGCGGTTGCAGCACCTATTTCATTGTCGACATACAAGCCTGCACCGATGATGGGAGAATCGCCCACTCTTCCGTGGAGTTTAAATGCCATGCCGCTAGTAGTACATGCACCCGATAAATTGCCATCCTTGTCCATCGCAATCATTCCGATGGTGTCGTGATTTTCGATATTTACGATGGGCTTGTACTCGCTGGTTTTTAGCCATTCTTTCCATTCCCGTTCGGAATCGGGTACGAGAAGATTGGTTTTTTCGAAGCCTTTCGATAAGGCAAACTGAAGCGCCCCTTCACCAACCAGCATCACATGCGGACTTTGTTCCATGACCGCACGGGCAACAGAAATGGGGTTTTTGATGTGCTCGAGGCAGGCAACTGAACCTATGTTGGCATGTTCGTCCATGATACAAGCATCAAGTGTAACCCTTCCATCACGGTCGGGACGCCCTCCATAACCTACACTACGTTCATTAGGGTCATCTTCACACAAACGTACACCTTGCTCTACTGCATCCAACGCTCGACCACCCGCGTTCAATATTTTCCAGGCTACTTCATTCGATCTTAAGCCAAAATCCCAGGTAGACAATACCATAGGGCTGCCAGGTGAAGGATTTAGACTTTCGCCAATGCCAGCAAAACTCTGTAATGGACGTAAAGCTAATGCGGCTACACCTAGCGCCTGCAATCGAAAAAAATTACGCCTATTCATCTTTATTCAGTGATTTTAGCATATCGGATCTGTTTTCTGTCTAACTCTTTTTGGTGATTATTTAGCCTTTTTAGAAACGAAGCGTAATCTTTCTGTTCTCCGGGAGTCCAGAGTGCCTCAGCCAATGCCGCCATGCGCGGCATCGCCATATAACTCACGTGCTCGAAACTTTGCATGTATTCGGTCCATACATTTCCTTGTGCACCCAAGATGTACTTTGCTTCTGTATCGTTTAGCGATGAAGGTGTTGGTACAAATGCATAAACCTTATTTAACGGATTATAGCCCCCAATGGCTAGCGGTTGAGCTTCTTTATTCTCGAATTGATAATGATCAAAATAGCATGGGCTTCCAGGCGACATCACTACATAATGTCCGGCTTTAGAAGCTGCAATGCCGCCTTCGGTGCCGCGCCAACTCATAACAGCGGCATTGGGTGCTAGGCCTCCTTCCAATATTTCGTCCCATCCAATAACCCGACGGCCTTTTTGATTTAAGTGCTTCTCAATTCGTTTGATAAAATACGATTGTAATTCGTGTTCATCTTTTAAACCTTCTTGCGTCATTCTCAGCTGGCATTTCGAGCAACTCTTCCAACGGGTTTTAGGACATTCATCGCCGCCAATGTGGATGTAAGAGGAAGGGAAGATGCTCACGATCTCATCTAAAATTTGAGTTAGCACTTGAAACGTTTGTTCGTTTCCCGCACAAAACACATCGTCGAATACCCCCCAATAGGTACCTACCTCAAATGGACCTCCGGTGCACGATAATTCAGGATAAGCACTTAAAGCTGCTAAGGCGTGACCTGGCATCTCAATTTCAGGCACAACAGTGATATGCCTTTTTGCAGCATAGGCAACCACTTCCTTCATTTGGTCTTGTGTGTAAAAGCCGCCGTATGGTTTTTTGTCAAATTCCATGTTTGACGACGGACGACCAATCAGCGTCTCTTTTCGCCAGGCACCTTTTGAGGTCAAAGCAGGATATGCTTTTATCTCTGCTCGCCATCCTTGATCGTCGGTCAAATGCCAGTGAAAGACATTCATTTTATACATCGCCATAAAATCGATGTATCTCTTTACCTCTTCAATGCTAAAAAAGTGTCGACTGCAATCTAAATGCATGCCCCTCCAGGAATAGGATGGCCAATCCTCTATCTCTACAGGTTGAAATCCATGTTTATCGCGGTCGTAATGCGATAATAGCGTTTGAATTCCGTAAAAAATGGCAGCCTGGTCTCCACCTTCCACCAAAATTCCGGTATTGGAAATTTTTAATCGGTAATGTGATGGCTTGAGCGATTTGAGGATGCGCAGACTACAGTTCAATATTATTTTTTTCTCTGCTACTAATGGGCTAAATGCCCAATTTTCTTTTAAAAAATCTGCTTCCTGTTTTGAGGTGGATTCGGAGCTAATTTCCAAGGATGTTGCCGCAATAAATCCTTCTCCCGATTTCATTTTTACCGGTTGAGGAATTATGGCCGTTTGGGAAAGGCTCACAATGGGGATAAGCCAAAGTAGAATCAAAAATCGTTTGTACATAGGTTTTCGTCGCGACTCTAATTTAGGCTTTAAAGTCCTCGAATGTTGCTGAACCGCTTAAAAAGCTTAAGTTTGATTCAAATTCAAATGGTTATGAAGAAGTTTTTCAAATGGTTTTCTATCGTCATGATTGTTTTGGTAGCCCTACTTTGGGGCGGATTCCAATACATGTCGTCGCAAACCAAAAAGGCGAGTCCTGAGGCAGAAGCGAAATATGCTTCTAACGGGAAAGAATTGAATGTAAAATATTGCCGTCCGTCCAAAAAGGATAGGGTAATTTTCGGAGAACTGGTTCCCTATGGCAAAGTATGGAGAGCTGGTGCCAATGAAGCCACCACCTTTGTAACCAATACAGATTTGACTGTGGGCGGTAAAGTATTGCCTGCTGGAAAATACACGCTTTGGATAACCCCTGAACCCAATTCGTGGACTATTCACATCAATTCGGGTGAGTATTCATGGGGAGTGAGTTGGGGAGGAAAAGCCAGTCGAAAAGCCGAATTGGATGTCGTTGCTGTTGAAGTGCCTGTGCAGTTACTCGACAAAATTGAGGAGCAGTTCTTGATAAATTTTGCAGATAGCCCTCTTCGCATGCAGTTTACGTGGGATAAAGTGCTGGTGGAACTACCACTGGAGTGATGCAGCCCGACCCAACCATCCTCAAATCATTACTCGAGGATAAAATGCCATTTGGAAAGCATAAGGGGGAGCTATTGGCCAATATTCCCGTGCATTATCTCGAGTGGATGTCGAAAAAGGGCTTTCCTAAAGGCAGGCTAGGCATGCAATTAGAGACTCTTTTGGTGATTAAGTCGAACGGACTAACTCAATTGCTTAAGCCTCTCAAAAGTTGACTTTGACATCAATGAATAGAAACAAATTGCTCCCTAAACAACCATTTTCCAATTCATTTGGATGGCTTTTAGGACTTATGCTCCTAGGTATGGTTTTACCAGCTATGGGACAAAAATCCGGGAATAAAGAAGGTAGTTTGTTTATCATAGGTGGGGGAAAGCTGCCTGATTCACTGCTCAATCAGATGATAGACCTAGCCGAAGTACGCTACGATGGATATATTCTGATTATGCCCATGGCGAGCGAAGATCCCGATTCAGTTGCACAGTATTTCAAAAACCGGTTTGAACTGTTAAATGTGAAGGCAGTGGCACCAATTTTTATCGGTCAGCAGTCGATAGCAACAAATACGCAAATCGATTCTATTATACGTGCCAAATTGATATTTATGACGGGAGGCGATCAGAATAGATTGATGAATGCCATGGAGCAGCTTTCGATTACACAAGCTATTCGTACTGCCCATGGGAAGGGAGCGATGATAGCTGGTACAAGTGCAGGGGCTGCGGTAATGAGCCAGTTTATGCTAACGGGTCGGCAACTCCTCTATCCTGACGACCAATCGGATTTTCGACATTTGAAAAAGGGGAATGTTCAGCTAACGAACGGTTTGGGCTTGCTCAAAAATGCTGTTATCGACCAACATTTTGTTGAACGTAGTCGATACAACCGTTTATTGAGCGTAGTGATAGAACGATCTGATTTAATGGGTGTTGGAATTAGTGAAGGAACGGCTATCTGGGTGGTTCGAAACAGGGCCGAAGTTTTTGGAGCAGCCCAGGTTATTTTGGTCAAAAACAAGAAACGGAAAAAGCCGGAAAATGGGTTGTTGTATTCACCCAAAGTCCGGCTTACCATGCTCATGTCAGGAGCTCGATTTAGTATTCGGTAATTACTTTAAATCGGCTTCTTTATCCAGATATTCTTGTACTATTCCGATGGCATTGGTCACTACATCACTTAAGGCGGTAATGAAAGTGCCTGGTTCGGCTATAGTAATCGAGTGTTTAATTGCTTCAATCTCTTTTGGAATAATCTCGTAGGTCATTTTTTTATCAACCTGTTTGATACCACCTACGATTAAGTCGATTAATTCTTGTTCGGTTCTACCGCGCAGGTGTTTTTCTTGACGGATAATGATATGGTCAAACATCCGTGCTGCGATTTTACCACATTCCATGATGTCTTCATCGCGACGGTCGCCTACCCCCGAAATGATGCCTATTTTTTTCGGTGAGTCAATGTTGCCCAAAAATTCTTCAATAGCCAAATAACCGGCTGGGTTATGTGCAAAATCAATCATTACCCTGAAATCTTTGAATTCGAAGATGTTCATCCGGCCAGGGGTAAGTGCAGGAGAAGGAATGAAGGTTTCTAGCGACAGACGAATGGCTTCGGTTCTGAAACCTTGAAGATAGCCCGCCAAGGTTGCAGCAAGTACGTTTTCGATCATAAACCTCGCTTTACCAGCCATCGTCAGCGGGATAGTGGTGACTTTTTCGACGCGAATTTTCCAGTCACCTTTTTTGATGGTTACATAACCATTCTCGTATATCGCCGCAACGCCTCCTTTTTTCGTGTGCGCTTTTAATACAGGATCGTTTTCATCCATAGCGAAGTAGGCTATATTACAACTGAGCTCCTCTGCTATTTTTACGCACCAAGGGTCGCTTGCATTCAATACGGCCCAGCCGTCGCGTTTAATACTTTTTACTACAACAGATTTTACTCTGGCGAGGTCTTCAAGCGTCTCAATATCGCTTAAGCCCAAGTGGTCCTCGCGAATATTGGTGATGATACCGATATCGCATCGGCTAAAGCCTAATCCTGATCTGAGAATGCCTCCGCGGGCCGTTTCCAAAACTGCAAACTCAACGGTGGGATCTTTCAGTATGAATTCAGCACTCAAAGGCCCAGTCGTATCTCCTTTCTCCAGCATGTGGTTTTGCACATAGATGCCATCGGAGGTGGTAAACCCTACGCGGTAGCCCATGTTTTTTACCATATGTGCAAGTAAACGCGTAGTGGTTGTTTTGCCGTTAGTACCAGTAACTGCAATAATGGGAATGCGGCTAGGTTTTCCAGGCGGGTAAAGCATGTCGATTACGGGCGCAGCAACGTTCCTTGGCAGTCCTTCGGAAGGAGCAAGGTGCATCCTGAAGCCTGGAGCAGCATTTACCTCTAAAATGCTACCTCCATTTTCGCTCAGCGGTTGGGTGAGATTTTTAGCCATTATGTCGATTCCGCACACATCCAGCCCAATCACGCGCGACACGCGTTCGGCCAAAAATATATTTTCGGGATGCACCATGTCGGTAACGTCAATCGAAGTGCCTCCGGTGCTGAGGTTAGCTGTAGATTTTAAATACACGATTTCACCCTTTTTCGGGATGGTTTCCAGCGTATATCCCAGCTTTTCTAATAAGTCCGTGGTATCTCTATCTACCTCAATTTCAGTGAGTACATTTTCGTGGCCATAGCCTCTTCGAGGATCCTGGTTTTCTATTTCAATAAGTGCACCTATAGTATTCACACCGTCACCTTTTATATGTGCGGGTACTCTTTGCGCTGCTGCAACAAATTGATGGTTGATAACCAAAACACGGAAGTCAAAACCGGTAATGAATCGCTCAACAATTACTTTGCGAGAGTATTTTTTCGCGAAATGTAGGCCTTCAACAGCGTCTTCCCACTTTTTAACGTTGATGCTGGCTCCTTTACCGTGGTTACCGTCGAGGGGTTTGATAACGATGGGGTAACCAATTCGGTCGATAACTGCTTTCAAATCTTCTTCGTCGTAGCATAAATCGCCTTTGGGGACAGGTATGGCTGCGTCGTCGAGCATTTTTTTGGTGAGCTCTTTATTGCAGGCGATATCAACAGCAATATTGCTGGTATTTTGAGTAATGGTTGCTTGAAAGCGCACTTGGTTTACACCATAGCCTAGTTGAACCAAACTATTACTGCCAATTCTAATCCACGGAATATCGCGAGCAACTGCTTCGTCCACAAGAGATCCGGTAGAGGGGCCTAAGCGCACATCCTCGCGAATTTTTCGCATTTCCATGATATCGGCCTGCAAATCGTAGTCTGAGCCATGAATGAGGGCATCGGCGATGCGTACAGAAGCCTCAGCAGCAAAAAGTCCTACTTTCTCTTCTACATAGCTGAATACCACATTATAAATGCCTGGTGTTTTGGTTTCCCGCGTTCTGCCGAAGCCCGTTTCCATTCCGGCCAAGGTTTGAATTTCGAGCGCAATATGTTCAATCACATGTCCCATCCAGGTGCCTCTCTCTACCCGGTAAAAAAAGCCTCCGGGCTTACCTTCCGAACACCTATGTTCGTACATACTTGGAAACAAAGCCTCCAGCCTTTCTCTGAACCCAGGGATTTTATTGGTTGGCTTTTGTTCAAGATCTTCTAGGTCGAGCCGCATTTGAATTAATTTTTTGCGGTTAACACTCCAAATATTCGGGCCGCGTAATGCTTGGACTTTTAGAATTTTCATAGGTGAGAAATAGGGCTTTTCGGTATCGAACTCAAATAAGTGAATAAATCGATTCGATGCACCTTCTCGACCCGCTTTCTTCTGTTTTTTATCACTTTTCTGGGCACATTACTTTTCGTCTTGCGAAATCCTATCGATTAAACTATCATTACGCCTTCATTAAGCTTGTTTTAGCACATGCAGCCGAAAGGTAAACTGATAGTCATAGGAGGTGCCGTAGATACGGGTAGTTTCACGGAAAAAAACTACAAAGACTCCATCGAGAAAAACCTCAATTTTTTCGAAAGAGGTATCTTAAAACGGATAATTACAGAATCAGCGAAAGGGGAGGTTTCTCGAATCGAAATCATACCAACGGCATCACAGGTGCCGGTAGAGGTAGGTAATGAATATGTAAAAGCGTTTGGTTACCTGGGGGTGAACAATGTGGATGTACTCATGATTGATAGTAGGGAAGGAGCGAACGACCCTGTTTTTTGCAATCGCCTTGAGGCTGCCGATGTAGTGGTTTTTACCGGTGGCGATCAATTACGCCTGACCAGTTTACTTGGAGGGACCGACTTCCACAAAATTTTACTGCGCAAGTACAAAGAGGAGGAGTTTCTCATTGCCGGTACTTCGGCGGGTGCGGCAGCCTGTTCGAATAATATGATTTATCAAGGTTCAGCAAGCGAAGCGCTTCTGAAAGGAGAGGTAAAAATTACCACCGGCTTAGGGTTGATCAACGACCTGATCATCGACACACACTTTGTACATAGGGGGCGTATCGGACGATTATTCCAAGCGGTGGTAAGCAACCCGATGGTTTTGGGTGTAGGTCTAGGCGAAGATACCGGCTTGCTCATCACCCACGGCGATCATATGCAGGCCATCGGATCGGGTTTAGTAATACTTGTGGATGGTCGACAGATTAGAGATACCAACATTACCGACGTCGCCATGGGTGCTCCTATAAGTATCGAAAATTTGGTGGTTCATGTCATGAGCATGAACGATGTGTACGACCTCAATACTCATAAAATGGAGATTAGGAAATCACATCATCTAATTGCCGACTAAAATGCCGGGTAAGCTCATTATTCACGGTGGCTTTTTCAGTGAGTCGTCGACAACCGATGAAGTAAAACGTGCAAAACAAGCAGCCTTACTTCAAATTGTTCGTCAAGCATTTCAGTATTTACAAACCCATACGGCACTCGAAACCTCAGTAGAGGCGGTACGGCTGCTGGAAGATAATCCGCTGTTTAATGCAGGTATTGGTTCGCAAATACAAAGCGACGGACAGATAAGGATGAGTGCAGCATTAATGGATGGCGTAAGTCAGCGCTTTAGCGGCGTTATCAACATCGAAAAAGTAAAAAACCCAATTTTAGTCGCCCAACAACTCTTCCCAGAAGACGATCGTGTTTTGGGTGGCGAAGGAGCCATTCGTTTTGCTCGAGAAAATGGGCATGCTGAATACGATACTGAAATACCGCAACGCCGCGAGGAGTATTTAGCTAAAAAGGCTGGTTCGGGCATAGGAACCGTAGGTTGTGTTGCTTTGGACCAATTCGGTCACCTTGCAGCCGCAACTTCCACCGGTGGAAAAGGCTTTGAACGTGTGGGTAGAATTTCTGATTCGGCCACCGTTGCTGGCAATTATGCGTCGGCGGCAGGTGGGGTGAGTTGTACTGGAGTTGGCGAAGACATAGTTAGTGGAGCGGTGGCAGCACGAATCGTGACTCGACTGAGTGACGGTCATTCTTTAGACGCTGCATTGGACAGAACTTTTGAAGAATTAAAACCATTTGATGGCTTTTGTGGGGCTATCGTGATTACCGCTGCCGGAGAAATAGGTTGGAGAAATTCGCATCCTAAAATGGTTTGGGCGAGCACCGATGGAAATCAAGAATTGGTTTTCGACTAAACTTGTTTAGTAGTCCTTAATGAGACATATTTGTATATGTCCAAGGTTGAAATAATCAGCGCTAGTGTTCGAAACGGTCGATTGAGTGATCGTGTAGCCTTATTTTTCCGTTCGTATCTCGAAACCGAGCTAAATGCCGAGGTGCGTATTCAAGACCTCGCCGAGTTGAACTTCCCGTTGTTTGAAGAACGTTTGGCAATGCAAAAATCCCCTGATGCTAAGGTGCAAGCATTTGCAAATGCGATAGAGGAGGCGAATTTAGTCGTAATAGTGACACCAGAGTACAACGGCAGTTTTCCGGCGTCTTTAAAAAACTGTATCGATTTACTATATCCTCAATGGTATCATAAGCCAACGGCCATCGTTACAGTTTCGGATGGCGATTTTGGGGGGTCTCAGGTAATAGTTTCTTTGAGCTTCATCTTGTGGAAGATGAAAGCATGGCTGATACCTGCCCAATTTCCGGTACCTAATGTACACAATAGCTTCGACGAGGCGGGTAACCCGATAAATGTGGAGGCATTACAACTGCGTCTCAAACCTTGGTTGAAAGAAGTGCGGTGGGTTTTATCAAAAGCATAATTATCTAAAACAAGCTTTTTGGGGGTGTGAGGCGGCTATTTTGAAATAGCGGATAAAAATATCTGAAAATATTTGTATCGTATAAAAAGATATATATATCTTTATATCGTCAAAATGATTTTCAAATGAGACACAACCACCACACCAAAACCAAAACCGGCAAAACAATCTTCCTAATGGCCGGATTGTTACTTTTTCCCGGTCTGCTTTTATTCGCGCAGCCTGCCAAAGGGTTATTCCCGTATGTGAGTCGAGCACATTCCATGTTTATTGAAGGCACTTCCAATCTTCACGACTGGCAAACTAAAGTCATTAAGGCTAACCTAACTGCCGAGTTTGCACTCGAAAACAACTTGCTAAATGCGATAGGAGAGGTAGTACTAGTGGCCGATGCCAAAAGTATAAAAAGTGATAAGGGAAGTGTCATGGATGGCAAAACCCACGATGCGTTAAAAGTCGATAAGCATCCCACCATCACTTTTCGCCTGAAACAGATTCAATCTCTTGCAAGTGCAAATCGGGTTACCGAAATACGCACAGTGGGCAACCTAACTATTGCCGGGGTAACGCGCCCAATTACCATGACGGTTTTTGCCAAACTACTGCCCAATGGTGAGGTAGAAGTATGGGGAAGTCAGAAGCTCAAAATGACCGACTTTAAAGTAGATCCTCCTACAGCTCTCATGGGTAGTATTAGAACCGGCGATGAAATAATCGTTCGATTCGACCTCATTCTCAAAAAACAATAAAAACCAAAACAACCCCTATATCCATTAAAAAAACACTGCTATGAAAAAGTTAATCTTCAACTTGAGTTTCGTGCTGAGCATGATCCTATTCGCAGGAAATGCCTTTGCGCAACAACCTTCACTTAGTTACTTCCGTAGTTACGATCAGAGCGCTCTCCACATTTTTGAAACAACAAAAAAGGATGTCGCACCTTTTGATGGCCTTAAAGTACGTGTTGGCGGTAATTTCGCCCTTCAATTTCAAGGACTTGCCCACTCTAACGATGCTGATGCTAAACCTGATACCCTGAACAAGGGCCTTCCGAGCCAATCTATTCGAAATTTAAATCAGCTTTACAGCATTGTGCCAGGTTTCAACCTAGCAACTGCCAATCTGAACATCGATGTACAGTTAGCTGATGGTATTCGTCTGAATCTGATCACTTATCTATCGTCAAGACACCACTCAGAAGCTTGGGTAAAAGGTGGCTACATTCAGTTCGACAAGCTCGGCTTTTTGAACAGCCCCACCATCGATCGTGCTATGGAATTTTTAACCATACGTGCAGGTCACATGGAAATTAACTATGGCGACGCACACTTCCGTCGTACCGATAACGGTAATGCCCTTTACAACCCTTTCGTAGGTAACCTTATCATGGATGCTTTCGACACTCAAATCGGTACTGAAATTTTCTTTCAAAATCCAATGGGTATTGTCGCTATGATTGCTGTAAGCTCGGGTGAAAATAAAGGCCTAATTGCCAAACCAGCGGTTGTAGCTGGTGACGACAAATCCAAGATGAGCCCTGCCTTCTATGGTAAACTCGGCTATGATAAACAATTGAACGAAGACTTGAGAGTTAGATTGACTGGTTCAGGTTACTACACTGCTTCATCGGCTAGAAACTACTTATACGACGGTGACAGAGCTGGTTCACGCTACTATTTAGCCATGGAAAACATCACTGCTACTACTGCTAGTCCGCACCTTTCTGGTCAGTTCGTGCCCGGTTTCAACGATGCGGTAACTGCAATCATGATTAATCCATTTATTAAATGGAAGGGTATCGAAGCATTTGGTACTTACGAGATGGCTAGTGGTCGCGCGCAAGCTGAAACCAGCTCGAGAAGTGTAAATCAAATGGCGGCAGAAGTATTGTACCGCTTTGGTAAATCAGAAGACTTTTATGTAGGTGGCAAGTATAATCAAGTGAAAGGTGAGCTCAAGTTTGGAACTGCCCTCACCGATGTAACCCTTGATCGTTATCAGATTGCCGCTGGTTGGTTTATCACCGACAACATTGTAGTGAAAGGTGAATATGTAAACCAAAGTTATAAAGGATTCCCTCGGTCAGATCTGCGTTCGGGTGGACGTTTTAATGGATTTATGCTCGAGGCCGTGGTGGGCTTCTAAGCTGCCGAATCGGAACCTTTTACCCCGGATTTGACCGGGGGTTTTACCAAAGAGGCTGCTTCTGTAAGGAAGCAGCCTCTTTTACTATTGGACTATCTTTCCTGTCCAACTTAAAATCCCGCCGTTTAGATTGACGAGTTTCGTAAATCCGGAGTTTTTCATTGCTGTAGCTGCCCGCATGGATCTTGCCCCGCTGCGGCAATAAATAAGATACTCTTTGTTTTTATCGAGTTTTTTGATTTTCGCACTGAATTCCGGGTCGTTTATATTCAACAATACTGCATTTGGTAGATGTCCGGTGGCGTATTCGCCAGGGGTTCTTACATCTATCACAACCACATTTTTGTCTTTCATTTTGGCTTCGAAAGTTGCAGCATTTACATTTTGAACACCATTTCCCGATTGTGCTGTGACAAAGGTATTAGAAAATAATACGGCCAATAGCGCACCATATAGCATGCTTGAAGTTGGATTTGCCCACATCGGACAGCTTCCTTGTTTACAACCAACGTATCGGTAAAACAACCAGCCTCCAGCGGCTCCTACGATCAAAGCAATTAAGGTTAATAACATAGTTAAAGTTTTTGTTCGAGTAAGGGTTTCAGTTGGTAGGCGGGAACAACTCCAGATTGACGCCAAAGTATGTTGCCTTGTTTAAACAATATCATGGTTGGTACCCCGGTGATTTGAAAATGGGCGGCAGGGCCAGGGTTGCGATCAACATCAATCTTTACAATTTTCAACCGTTCTCCAAAATGGCCAGCCATTTCTTGCAAAATGGGGGCGAGCATTTTACACGGACCACACCATTCGGCAGAAAAATCGACCAAAACGGGCGTCTCGCTTTGAATTAATTCTCCAAAAGTTAATTTGTCTGCCATGATTTAAGATTTTGGCCAGCTATTTATTCCTCCCGCGAGATTATAAACTTTTAAACCAGCGGAGCTTAATCTGCTACAAGCTGCAGCACTTCGCGCACCAGCCGCGCAAAACACAAAATAGGTTTTAGACGCATCCAACGAAGCCATTTTTTGGTTGAAGGAGGCATCGCTTACGTTCATGTTTCGAGCACCTTTTATAGTTCCTCTACTGAATTCAGCAGGACTTCTTACATCCAACAGAATTCCACCCGGCGTATTCCTAAATAGCTCCTTAAATGCCGATCCCGACAGCGTTTCGTAATTCGATTTGAATAGGTTTTTAATAAATCCGAACATGAATGATTAGTTTTTCTCAAAATTCGGGTATTGATACTGTTTCAACAGTAACTTGAGTTACAAAGCAAAAGAAAAGGAGGGAAGGAATTCTATTTCATTCCGATGAAGTCTTACCATTCCTTGCTGTTCAAGTTGTTTCAATAAACGCGAAATTACCACCCTAGAGGAGCTCAAATCGCGAGCTATTTCTTCATGAGTAATGACGATTTTGTTACCGTTTTTGCCTTTTCTCTTAGTTAAATAATAAGCCAATCGTTCATCCAAGCCTTTAAAGGCTATTTGATCAACTAATTGCAAAAGCTCTTCGAAACGATCTCGGTAACTTGATAATACGAAATAATACCAACTTCGGTTGTTGACCATCAATTCATCCATCAGCGCTAAAGGAATCATCAAAATGGTCGCTTGAGTCAATGCAATGGCTTGTAGCTCACTTCTTTCATGTTTTGCTGCGCATATCATAGAAAGAGCACAAGCCTGTCCCTGATCCAAATAGTAGAGCAAATGTTCGTTGCCTTCGTCATCATTTCGGTAAACTTTAACTTTACCGTCAAGGACTAACATGGTTGATCGAAAATATTGACCAGCATCTATTAAGGGTTCACCAGCATGAAAAACCTTGATTTTGCCTTGTTCCTTGATGAGCTCAATGGCTTGACGGTCTAAACTGGGAAATATGGATTGCAGATTATCAAAAATCATAATGAATAAGCAAATTACATGTTTTGATTCAACAAATCTGCATTTCTAAATGGTTCCAGTCATTTGATTTCGTGGGTGGAATAAGGTATTTTCGTTTAAACTAGTTTTATGGGGATTGTTTACCGGCTTATTTGGCTGTTATGTCGTTTTACTCATTTATTGTATTTCAGAAAGGTTTATCACAAGTTTGGGCACAAAAACACGTCATTCGCTAAAGGAAAACTTTTTGCAGCAAACCACCCAAACTCATTCTTGGATGCCATTAGTTTGGCCATACAATTACCTTATCCATTGGCTTTTTTAGCACGTGGAGATGCTTTGCAAGGCTCAGCAGGAAAATTTCTAACCAAGTATCTTCACCTGTTACCCGTTTGGCGTGAACGCGAAGGCCGAGAAAATCTAAAAGGGAATTATAATACATTCGACTTGTGCTTGGATATATGGACAAAGGGTGGCGCAGTTATCATTTTCACAGAAGGGTTATGTGTTAATGAATGGCATTTACGGCCCTTTCCGAAAGGCACCGCAAGAATGGCTCAGTCGGCTTGGGAAAAGGGTATTGATTTGGATATTATCCCCACGGCATTTAACTACGGGCATTTTCATGGCCCGGGCAAGTCGTTATTCATACAAACAGCTAGGCCAATTGAATATAAAGAACTGTTCGATGAGGCTCCAACTCCCGCAATTGGGCAAAGAAGGTTCAACGAATTACTAGCTTTACAACTCAATACAATGGTTTGGGAGGCCAAAACACAAGAAGAGGCAAATACATATTTCCCGGAAGAACAAGTAGAATCTCATTTTAGGCGTACCCTACGAAAGATCGTCGTTGCCATGCATGCGCCTTATTACCTGCCAATTAAACGGTTTATTCAAAGCAAAACAGCTGGAACGGTTCATTACGATTCCGCTCTTTTTGGGGTACTTCTTTTGACTTATCCTCTTTTTCTTGTCGCCATTTCAGCATTATTCTGGTTAGGATTCGGCTTTAGCCCTTACTGGATTTTACTGTGGCCAGGGTTAACTGCGGTATATACTTTTACTTAAAAAGGGGCCATAGGCCCCTTCTATTGTGTTATTCTAATAAGCTTTTTACAGATTACCCCGCCGGGCTTGTTCTCGCTCGATGCTTTCGAAAAGCGCTTTAAAATTTCCTTTGCCGAACGATTTTGCTCCTTTTCTTTGAATAATTTCGAAGAATAGGGTAGGGCGATCTTCAACAGGCTTAGTGAAAATCTGAAGCAAATAGCCTTCGTCATCTCTGTCGACCAAAATGTTTAACTCTCTCAACGGAGTTATGTCCTCATCAATTTTACCTACACGATCAAGCAAGTCATCGTAATACGATTGTGGAACAACCAAAAATTCAACGCCACGTCTTCTTAATTCAGATACGGTATGAATAATATCGTTCGTAGCAATGGCAATGTGTTGAACACCAGGGCCACGGTAGTAATCGATGTATTCTTCTATCTGCGACTTCTTTTTGCCTTCTGCTGGCTCATTAATCGGAAACTTGATATACCCATTTCCATTCGATACCACCTTCGACATTAAAGCTGAGTACTCCGTAGAAATATCTTTGTCGTCGAAGGTGAGCAATAGTTTGAAGCCCATGACGTCTTCGTAAAACTGAACCCACTGATTCATTTCGCCCCAACCTACATTCCCTACGCAATGATCAACGTGTAAAAAACCACAGCTTTCGCTGGGAGCCGACCAGCTTGGTTCGGCATAACCCGGCATAAATAAGCCTTTGTAATTTTTTCTTTCTACGAAAGTATGGATAGTTTCTCCGTAGGTATGAATGGAGGCAGTTACCACCTCTCCGAAGGCATCTTTAATTACTGTAGGCTCGGTGTGGGGTTTTGCACCACGTTTCACAGTTTCTTCAAACGACTTGCGCGCATCGTCGACCCATAAGGCCAATACTTTCACACCATCGCCATGTCGACGGACATGGTCGGAGATGTACGACTCAGGATCGAGCGAAGTAGTGAGAACTAATCTAATTTTACCTTGCTCCAATACGTACGACGCTCTATCGCGAAGTCCGGTTTCAGGTCCGGCATAGGCCACGAACTTAAACCCGAAGGCTGCTTGATAATAATAGGCCGACTGTTTGGCATTCCCTACATAAAACTCAATGTGGTCGGTACCATTGAGGGGTAAAAAGTCGGTTTGTTGGCTTTTTGAAGGTTGTGTTAATGTTTCCATAGGACCTTTTTTATTTCTCGTACTTGTCTTCCATCCATGAACGGAAGTACTTCCCATCGTCAATGCCCATTGCTTGGGTGGTGAGCTGAAGTGGTTTGAATGTATCTACCATGACCGCAAGTTCCTCAGTAGAAGTTTTTCCTATACTCCGTTCATAGGCACCTGGGTGTGGACCGTGTGGAATGCCTCCCGGATGCAGTGTAATGTGCCCGGGTGCGATGTCGTTTCTGCTCATGAAATCGCCATCTACATAGTACAATATTTCTTCACTGTCGATATTGCTGTGATTGTAAGGCGCTGGGATTGATAAGGGATGATAATCGTACAACCTGGGTGCAAAAGAACACACCACAAAACCAGCGTTTTCAAACATTTGGTGTACAGGAGGTGGCTGATGTATCCGGCCGGTAATGGGCTCAAAATCGTGTATGCTTATACCATAGGGATAATTGTAGCCATCCCAGCCAACCACATCGAAAGGGTGACTTGCATAGACAATCGAGTGTAGTATTCCTTGCTTTTTTACTTTCACGGTGAAATCGCCCACCTCGTCATGCGTTTCGAGATCTTGTGGCATTTTGTAGTCGCGTTCACAAAAAGGGGAGTGTTCTAAAAGCTGACCAAACCAGTTCCGATAACGTTTTGGCGTGTACAGTGGGCTAAATGCTTCCAAATACAACAAACGAGTTTCTGTGGTATCGAAATCTATTTGGTAAATCATTCCCCGTGGAATAAGCAAATAATCGCCGTATTCAAAAGGTATATTGCCAAGTTGAGTTCGCAGGGTGCCAGTTCCTTTGTGTACAAAAAGCAGTTCATCGGCGTCGGCATTTTTGTAGAAATACGACCTCAATGAGTTAATAGGTGCGGCCAAGCCGAAAATCACATCTTTGTTAACAAACAAGGGAGTACGACTCTCGAGATAATCGTCTTTCGGGGCAAGTTTAAATCCATGCATGCGCCGCGGTAGAATGTTATGCTCAACGGCAATTTGAGGGCGTAAATCAACAGAAGTCCCGTGTTCACGAATAATGGTTGGGCGATGAATATGGTACATTAGCGACGACATTCCGTCGAAGCCCACGGTACCAAATAACTGTTCGTAATACAATTCGTTATCAGGCTTTCGGAACTGTATATGCCTTTTTCGAGGGATTTTTCCCAGTTTGTGGTAAATGGGCATAGCATCAACTTGATTTGAACAAAGCTATCAAAATCGGACTATTTTGTCAACTTTTATCCTGTTCGGTAAATAAAAAAGCTGGCAAAATGCCAGCTTATGATTCAGCTTAGGGTTTTTCTATCCAGTCGGTCACGAATATGTTGGTATCGCGCGTGCCGCCGTTTTCTCGGTTAGAACTGAATACCAATTTTTTACCATCTGGCGAAAACATCGGAAAACTGTCGAATGTAGGGTCGAAAGTAATTTGTTTGAGACCTGAACCATCCAGGTTAATCATAAATAAATTGAACGGGAAACCTCTTTGTGTGTGGTGGTTACTCGAGAAGATGATACGTTTCCCATCGGGGTGAAAGTAGGGTGCCCAATTGGCTTTGCCCAGTTTTGTTATTTGTTTGAGGTTTTTGCCATCGATATCTACCACAAACAACTCCATTTCAGTAGGAGCTACCAGGCCTTCATTCAGCAGCTTTTTGTATTCGTTGATGGCTTCTGGGGTTTTGGGTCGGCTAGCTCTGAAAATCAATTTTTTTCCATCGGGAGAAAAAAACGCACCTCCGTCGTATCCCAGTAAATTGGTGATCTGCTTCACGTTGCTGCCGTCGGCATCCATGATGTACAAATCTAAATCGCCATTGCGCATGCTCGTAAAAACGATTTTTTTGCCGTCTGGCGATACGGTAGCCTCTGCATCATAACCCGGTGTATCGGTTAGTTGACGAAGTAATTCTCCTTGTGTACTGGCAACGAAGATGTCGTAACTCGTGTCAATCGACCAGAGGTATTTCCTGTCGGGTCGGGGCGCGGGTGGAGGAGGACATTGCTCTCCGGCTAAATGCGTAGACGCATAGATGACTTCATTAGCATTCAAAAAGTACGAGCAAGTAGTGCGGCCTTTCCCTGTGCTTACCCGTAAAGGAGATTGGTGAAATCTATTCAGGTCGGGTAGTATGAAAATTTGATCACAGGCTACACCCCAACGTTCGTAATTCGACTGAAAGATCAATTTTTTACTATCAAAGCTCCAATAGGCCTCGGCATTGTCTCCGCCATTAGTTAACTGAACAAGCGTAGATAAGTGTTTTTCTGTGGGGTATGGCGCTATTCTTCGAAGCATTTCTGCCTCCGGAATAACTTCACCAGTTTCGGGGTCTACTTCGGCTTCGCGAGCGATTTGAGCATAACTTGAACTATACAACGCTACGAGTGCGATAAGTCCGATGAATGTAATGTTTCGTTTCATATAAAATCTCTTGATAGAATTAGCCTCTTAATCGGCTATTTTTGCAACGCACTGCAAAACTAAAGGTTTATGAGATTAGCCGTATGGATATTCGGTCTGCTGATGGTCACACTTTTGTCTTCTTGTTCAAATAACAAGGAAAACGGCGAAACTAACACCGCTGAGGTGTCGGAAGCTGTGGATAGTACCCTGCTTAAACTCAACAGTGCTATCGCCAGGAATCCTAAAGAGCCTGAGGTATATTACAATCGCGCATTGTACTGGCAAGAACAAGACGACATCAAACAAGCATTGGCCGATTTGAAGTCGGCTTTGCTGTTAGACACGCTCAATGGGAACTATTTCTATACCCTTGGAGAGCTGTATTTTAAAATGGGAGCTTTGGTGGAGGCCGATGACGCCATGGGTGTGGCTTATAAGCGAAACCCTCAATTGGTGAAGGCGTATATCAAAAGAGGAGAGTTTGCCTTTTATCAGAAGTACTACGATCAGGCCATGGAATACATCAACGCAGGACTGAAAATAGATGTGAATAATGCAGATGGTTACTTCTGGAAAGGAATGGTTTACCTGGAGCAAAAAAACGAAGCCAAGGCGCTTAGTAATTTTTTGACGGCAACTGAACAGAATCCAGACCATCATGAGGCCTATATGCAGATTGGTCTTATTTACTTGGCGAAAAGCGATAAAAAAGCTTGGGAGTATTTTACCAATGCCCTGCGCACCGATCCTAAAAGTAAAGAAGCGCTTTATGCGCGTGGCATGTACTTACAAGGCCAAGGTTTCGCCGATAGTGCACGAAAAGATTATCGGGCTTTGCTCAACATCGACAGCAATTACGCTACAGCTCTATTTAATATGGGTTATTTAGATATGCTCGAAGAGAAGTTTCAACCAGCTATCTTGTGGTTCACCAAAGCTGTTGAGGCCAATCCACAGTATTACAATGCACTTTATAACCGAGGACTTTGTTATGAGTTAAGTGGCGACAAACAAGCCGCAGCACGTGATTTCCGACGCGCATTAACGATTGAACCAGGATTTGAACTCGCTATTTCAGCGCTCAAACGATTAAAATAAATCATGAATATTCAAATTACTTTGCCCGACGGCAGCGAACGCAGTTTGCCAGCAGGTAGCAGCGCCCTCGATTTGGCGAAAAATATCAGCGAAGGTCTCGCACGAGTGGTTCTTGCAGCAGAGGTGAATGGCGAGATTTGGGACCTCACTCGACCATTACCCAATGAATCGAAAGTGAAATTGCTGAAATGGGAAGACGATGCAGGTAAAAATACGTTTTGGCATTCGTCGGCGCACTTGCTAGCAGAAGCACTCGAAGAGCTTTACCCGGGAGTTAAATTTGGCATTGGACCTCCGATTGAAAATGGTTTTTATTACGATATCGACTTCGGAGATCATGCTTTTTCATCGTTGGACTTCGAAAAGGTAGAAGCGAAAATGCTTGAACTTGCTGGTCAAGCCAACCCTTATGTACGCTCAGAAGTGAGTAAAGCCGATGCAATAGCTTATTTCGAGCAAAAAGGAGATCCCTACAAGGTAGAGTTACTTCAGGATTTGGAGGATGGTAAAATAACGTTCTATAAGCAGGGGGCATTTACCGATTTATGTCGTGGTCCGCACATCCCCGATACTGGACGAATTAAAGCAGTGAAGCTGCTCAACACCGCTGGTGCCTATTGGCGCGGCAACGAAAAGAATAAGCAGCTTACGCGCATCTATGGAATCACATTCCCGAATAGTAAAGAGCTTAAGGAATACCTTTTTCTACTAGAAGAAGCCAAAAAGCGTGATCACCGAAAACTAGGTAAGGAACTTGAGCTATTTACGTTCAGCGAAAAGGTAGGTATGGGGCTGCCGCTTTGGTTGCCGAAAGGTGCCCTGCTTCGCGAACGGCTGGAGAATTTCATGCGGAAAGCCCAAGTGAAAGCTGGATATCAGCAAGTGGTCACCCCACACATCGGCTCCAAAGAATTATACGTTACTTCGGGCCACTGGGACAAATACGGAAAAGATTCTTTCAGACCTATTTATACGCCACACGAAGGCGAAGAGTACCTGCTCAAACCAATGAACTGTCCGCACCATTGTGAGATTTACAAAAGTAAACCTCGCTCTTACCGCGATTTACCTCTACGACTTGCCGAATTTGGCACGGTGTACCGGTACGAGATGAGTGGCGAATTGCACGGACTAACGCGGGTTCGTGGGTTTACACAAGACGATGCACATTTATTCTGTCGCCCCGACCAGGTAAAGGAGGAATTCAAAAAAGTAATCGATTTGGTATTGAATACCTTCTCGGCCTTAGGATTTGAAGACTACACTGCACAAATCTCGCTTCGTGACCCTGAGAATAAAACTAAGTACATCGGCTCCGATGAGTTATGGGAGAAAGCCGAACGTGCCATCATAGAAGCTACCCAAGAGAAGGGTATGAAAACCGTAACCGAATTGGGAGAAGCGGCTTTTTATGGCCCAAAACTCGATTTTATGGTTCGTGATGCGCTCGGTCGTAAATGGCAATTGGGGACCATTCAGGTGGATTACAACTTGCCCGAACGGTTCGAATTAGAGTATACCGGCAGCGATAATCAGAAGTATCGCCCAGTGATGATTCACCGTGCACCTTTCGGTTCTATGGAACGTTTTGTGGCGGTATTGCTTGAACACTGTGCCGGGAACTTCCCATTATGGCTTGCTCCTGAGCAGGTTGCTGTGTTACCAATTAGCGAGAAGTTTCATAATTACACGCAAAAAGTTTCAGAGAATCTGATTAATTCCGATATTCGCAGCTTCATTGACGACCGAGACGAAAAAATTGGGCGCAAAATCCGCGATGCGGAAGTTAAAAAAGTGCCTTATATGCTCATAGTCGGTGAAAAAGAGCAGGAAAACGGACAAGTCGCCGTTCGTAAACATGGCCAAGGCGACTTGGGTGTGATGACGATGGACGAATTCGTGAACCTAATCAACCAAGAAATGAACTCACAGATTAACAAAAACTAAGGGAGGAAAGGTACTATCGCACAAACACCTCAGGCAAATTCTCGCCAACGTCGCGAGAAGGAGATAGATCCTATCAACGAGAACATTCGTGTACCGGAAGTTCGACTGGTAGGCGAAAACGTTGAAAATGGAGTCTATCCCATAGCCAAAGCCTTAAAGCTTGCTGATGAATTAGGTCTCGACCTGATCATGATTACCGACAAGGCGGTTCCGCCGGTTTGCCGGATCAGCGATTACAGCAAGTACGTTTATGAGAAGAAGAAGCGAGAAAAGGAAATCAAAGCGAATACCGCCAAAACAGTGATCAAGGAAATCCGGTTTGGTCCGAATACCGACGATCATGATTTTCAATTCAAGCTGAAGCATGCTCAAAAATTCCTGCAGGAGGGTGCCAAGGTGAAAGCCTACGTACACTTCAAAGGAAGAGCCATTGTGTTTAAAGATCGTGGTGAACTACTGCTACTCACTTTCGCACAAGAGCTCGACGAATATGGCAAGGTGGAAAGTCTGCCAAAACTGGAAGGTAAGCGCATGTTTATTTTCTTGGCACCCAAGGCCCCAACAAAAAAGTAAAACGCTCAAACACACAGATATGCCCAAGATGAAAACTCACTCCGGTGCCAAAAAAAGGTTCGCCCTTACCGGAACAGGAAAAATCAAGCGTAAGCACGCTTACAAGCGTCACATCCTGACCAAAAAATCGACGAAAAGTAAGCGCGAAAACACCCACAGTGCTTTGGTTGACAAAACCAATGAAGCATTGATCAAACGTCTATTAACCATCGGAAAATAATCGAGTCAGTTTACAAGTGTCTCACGACCACTGATAAAAATTAAAAATTATGCCTAGATCAGTCAACCACGTCGCCTCAAAGGCACGCCGTAAAAGAATCATGAAAATGGCGAAGGGTTATTTCACAACCCGTTCGACCGTTTACACTGTAGCTAAAAATGCCGTTGAAAAAGGCTTAGGTTATGCTTACCGTGACCGTAAAGCTAAAAAGCGTCATTTCCGTGCACTTTGGATTACTCGTATCAATGCTGCTGCACGCACCGAAGGTTTGTCGTATTCTCAGTTCATCAATAAAGTGAGCAAGTCGGGAATCGCTATCAACCGCAAGGTACTTGCCGACTTAGCCATGAATCACCCCGAAGTTTTCACTGCAGTAGTGAACAAGGTGAAGTAAGCCTTACAACGATTAAACAAACAAGCCGCTCGGTATTCCCGTGCGGCTTTTTTTGTTTGTTTTGGCCTGTTTAACGCAGTTTGCGCAGAGAAAAAACGAGTTACGTAGGGCTTAAGCTCTGCGTAACACTGTGAACATTGAAATCTCTGCGTTAATAAACAAATATTAAAGCAAACTTGGCAATAGGTCCTGTATTGTTTAACTTCAATCTATGAAAGTTTGGTGTTTTCTGTTTTGGATGATGTGCTTTACCCCTGTTGATGCACAACTAGTCGATAGCATCAACAATCCACCCCAATGGATGGTGTGGAAT
>Ga0209278_1000164_pt1 | contig 82112 bp, 68 predicted proteins | sample JI81BgreenDNA_FD_187504 | JGI IMG/M metagenome (GOLD analysis project Ga0209278, IMG submission 187504) | Wastewater effluent complex algal communities from Wisconsin, to seasonally profile nutrient transformation and Carbon sequestration -... | ecosystem: Engineered > WWTP > Effluent > Algae... | reverse complement strand
TAATCGTTGTCGAGTATAAACTCAATAACGAACGGGTCGGCTAAGTAGGCCTCACCGAGCTCGCCGATTTTTAGCAAGCCATAATTCTCGATGTCTTTGAGAAAGAAATTGCGCAGCAGGGCCTGTTTGATGAGTGATTTCCAAAACAAGGCACCTTGTTCTTTGCCCGATCCAAATTCAGTTGCGCGGTGGTGACCGTACGACTCTATTTCTGGGGTCATTTCACCCATCATGAAGTTGAGGATGTGCTCAAAATCGAATTTTTTGCCCAACTTTTTCACGATTTGAAGAAGCTGTACCATTTCGTTCAGCACCTTCTCTTTGGGGCGGGGATGACGGCAGCTGTCGCACATGCCGTTGCAGTCACTTTCGTCGTAGCTTTCTCCGAAATAATGGAGAATTTGTTTTCTGCGACAAGCAGCTGACTCGACATACGAAACTACTTCATGCAAGAGCAGATGGCCTATTTCTTTTTCAGAAACGGGCTTGTCCTTCATGAATTTCTGGAGTTTCTGTATGTCTTTTTCGCTGTAATAGGCGATACAAACACCTTCGAGGCCGTCTCTACCTGCTCTACCTGTTTCTTGATAATAACTTTCTATCGACTTGGGAATGTCGTAGTGGATCACGAAGCGGACATCGGGCTTATCGATCCCCATTCCGAATGCAATCGTCGCTACGATGACATCTACATCTTCCATCAGAAACTTGTCCTGATTCTGCATACGAATCGGGCCGTCTAAACCCGCATGGTAGGGCGCTGCTTTAATCCCATTGGCTACCAATAGCTCGGCGAGTTCTTCGGCCTTTTTTCGGCTCAATGTGTAAATAATGCCCGATTTGCCCGTGTTTTCTTTGATGTACTTGATGATGCTTTTGACTGCGTTGATTTTCGGGCGAACCTCGTAATAAAGATTGGGCCGATTGAACGAAGACTTAAAAATGGTTGCATCGTTCATCTGCAGGTTCTTCATGATGTCGAGCTGCACTTTAGGCGTGGCCGTAGCCGTAAGCGCAATGATGGGAACGTCGCCTATCTCTTGCACCATCTGCCTGATTTTGCGGTATTCGGGGCGGAAATCGTGCCCCCATTCCGAAATACAATGGGCCTCATCTACTGCAACAAACGAGATCGGTACCGAACGGAGGAAATCTATATTTTCTTGCTTTCCCAAGGACTCAGGTGCTACGTACAGCATTTTTGTGATGCCATCGGTAACCGATTGGCGCACGCGTTTGATGTCGCCCTTGCTGAGCGATGAATTTAAAAACTCAGCAACGCCCTCCGTACCCGAAAATGCTCGTACCGCATCTACCTGATTTTTCATCAGGGCGATAAGTGGAGAAATAATTATGGCTGTACCTGGCAAAGCAATTGCCGGAAGCTGGTAGCAGAGCGATTTACCTGCTCCGGTAGGCATGATCACAAAGGTGTTTTTTTTGTGATAAATATTGAGTGTAATCTCTTCTTGATGCCCTTTAAAGCTATCAAAGCCGAAAAAATCCTTTAATGTTTTACGTAGTTGTTCTTTGGCAGTCATACTTAAACCCCTCTAAGCGAAAAATCAGTAGGTTTGTACGTTCAAGATAAATAAAAAATTGACTTGAAAAAATCTGTCGATTTGCGCGAGGCGGCGCAAAGATCGTTGAAAATGGAAGCCGAAGCGCTTCTTAGCCTCGCAGAAAATATTACAATTGATTTTGAAAGGGCTGTAGAGGCCATTTTGAACAGCGCTGGTAGGCTGGTTGTGACCGGTATAGGGAAAAGTGCCATCGTTGCACAAAAAATTGTTGCCACCCTAAATAGTACAGGTACTCCTTCAGTTTTTATGCATGCCGCCGATGCAATTCATGGTGATTTGGGTATTGTTCAGCGTGGCGATGTTATTCTCTGTATTTCACAAAGTGGCAACACGCCCGAAATAAAGGTATTGGTGCCGATGTTAAAAGCAGGCGGCAATACCTTGATAGGCATGACAGGTCGTCCGGAATCGGTATTGGCGCAACAAGCCGATTTGTGCTTGTTTACGACCATCGAAAAGGAAGCTTGTCCGCTTAACTTGGCACCCACCACTAGCACTACACTTCAAATGGCGCTGGGAGATGCCTTGGCCATCGCCTTGTTGGAGTCGCGGGAATTCACCGCCGAGGACTTTGCTCGATTTCACCCTGGAGGTGCTTTGGGCAAACGATTGTATTTGCGTGTGGATGAGTTAATCAGCCAAAACCAACAGCCCGCTGTACAATTAAACGACAGTGTGAAAAAAGCGATCGTCGAGATTTCGGCAAGCAGGCTGGGTGTTACCGCTGTTTTGGCCGACAAAAAGTTGGTGGGAATCATCACCGATGGCGATTTGAGACGAATGCTGGATAAAAGAAGTGATGTAAGCAATCTTGTTGCGGCCGACATCATGACCCAAAACCCCAAAACCTTACCCTTGGGTACCTTGGCCACAGAAGCACTTGAACTTATTCGGGTGAATAAAATAACCCAGCTGTTCATTACCGATGCGGAAGGGCATTATGCTGGGGTGGTACACATCCACGACCTCATACGCGAAGGAATTATTTAACGCGCGCTGCAAGCGGGGAAACCGTAACTTTGTGGCAAACCCTCAGGGATGAAAAATTTTGTGGTTATCATGGCAGGTGGAATAGGCAGTCGCCTTTGGCCTGTAAGCACCCAGCAAAAGCCAAAACAGTTTCAAGACCTTATGGGGACAGGCAAGTCGCTGCTGCAACTGGCCTACGAACGAGCTAGGCTGATTACATCGGACGACTGCATATTTATCGTCACCAACACCCAATGGGTATCGATACTCAAGGAGCAGCTGCCCAATATGCCCGAGGCTTGTTTGGTAGTAGAACCGCTTCGCAGAAATACGGCTACGGCTACTTTGTACGCGCTCAATCGAATTGCACAACGTGAAGCTGAGGCAATGGTTACCATCATGCCATCCGATCATATCGTCCTCGAGGAGCAAAAGTTTACGGCTACCATTCAACAGGCGGCTAAATACTGCCAATCGCACCAAGATTTAGTTACCATAGGCATCAAGGCTACCCGCCCTGAAGTAAATTATGGGTACATCCAGTATTTTCCAGATACAGATAGAGCGCCAATTCACAGCATCAAAACGTTTACCGAAAAGCCAACAGCCGAAATAGCGAATACTTTCCTGCGTTCCGGCGACTTTTTATGGTATTCGGGCATTAAAATCTCGAAGCTGAGCGTGCTTTTACATGCCTTTGCTACATGCTTGCCCGATACAGCTCAACTTTTTGAAGAAGTACGGCCCTATCTAAATTCACAGGATGAAAAGCGGCTGATCGACAAAATATACCCCCAAAGTGAAGTGGTTCCCTTCCGTCAAGCTGTACTCTATAAGATGCAAAATGTGAAGGTAATCGTAGGGCATTTTGCGTGGACCGATATTACCCTTTGGGGAGAATTGTACGATGTTCACGAAAAAGACTATTTCGAAAATGCTGTAACAGGCAAACAGGTCATGATGTACAACTCTTCTAACTGCTTGGTTGAAATTGCCTCCGATAAGTTGGTATTGGTCAATGGCCTGGAAGGTTATATCATTGCCGAATCACCTAAAGGTTTGATTATCTGCCCCAGAAATAAAGAACATGAAATACGTTCGATGCTTCACGAGTTGAAACGCGACGTAGCTGATAAATATCTATGAGCATGAAAAAACTGTTGCTAATCTTTTTGATGTTTGGGTCGAGCCCGATTTGGGCGCAAAACGAAGCTTTACGTCTTCGCGCAGTACACCTGTATCAGGACGAGCTAGCGCTTTTGGAGTACCGTGGTGAAGTTGGAGGCATACGTTTCGACCTGCCGCTGCCTGAAGGAAGTTTGCCTGAAGGTATTATTGTTCGGACTGGCTCGAACGACCGCCTACTGCAATACATGGTGCAGGATATCACCACTGAGGTAAAAAAGCCGATACTCTCTTATATCGAGATGCTCCGCGAGAATGTGGGCTTTTCGGTTACTCTTGAGGTTTTTGAAGGGAGAGAAAGTGTAAGTTACACGGGCGAAGTACAAGGACTAGACGAAAAGTCACAAATCGTTTTTTTAAGGACGAATAGCTCTCTTGAAGTTGTTCCCATTGCCAATATTCAGCACCTAAGTGGCGGTAGAGGATTAAACATCGCCACACGCCGCAGCCAAACGAGCAGGGTGCTCACGATTTTATTTGTGGGTGAGGTTTCGAATGAGCCACTTACTATTCTCATCCCAAATACTTCAATCAAAGCCGATGCGGGCTATTTGTTGGATTTTGACAGATCAAAAACGGAGTTGAGCCTCGATTTGAGACTTCAGTCGGCACTCACCGCCGACGACATCAGTTTGTTTTACTACGGTGTACCTTTCAACCAGCAAAAGGCAAATACCTATGCTGCTCAGGCGGCCTTTCAACTTAGTGGGGTGCGTATGCAGGCAGGTCAGCAAGCGGCCTGGCAAATTTTGAGTACTCCGGTCGATTTAACCTTGGTGGATGAAGCTGAAATCGCCCCTTGGTTACCCGATGCCACAGGTCTTACGCAGAGCACACGTGCCAGTCGTTCGTTGAGCATTCAAAACAACAGCCCTATCAATTGGTTTTCGGCAGCCATACATGAGCGCAAGTCGAAGTCGATAGGCAAAATCCCCGGTACGTTACCAACTACGGCAAAGGGGGGTACTGCCCGCATTGAATATGGAAAATCACCATACGTGATCAACGACAATGCACGACTGGTGAAGGTGAGCAAAAAGGCAATCACCCTTAATGGCATGAAATACGATAGTTACCTGTTTGAAGGTAAACTCGACATTCGGAATACAGGAACTGAAGCGGGAAGGATTAAAGTAATTAAACAAGCTGTACCCGAAAATTACAGGAACTATTGGTTCGCCAATGTTTTTCTGGATTTAAAAGGTAAATCGAAACAAGAAGTTACGCAGTTTGAGTTCGAAGTGAAGGTTGAAGCCAACGACGCAACTTTTTACCGGTATCGTTACGAGCTATTGGTGCCGTCGGCAAATTAAAAAAGGAGGGTCAATTTGAACTAGCCCCCAAAAGTTGGACGGTTTAAGAATGATTTAAATTTAGAGAAAGAGCTCGGTATTGTACTGGGCTTTTTCCATTTAATTTGGATTTGATTCTGTGATGATTGTAATAATGTATGTATTCGTTTATTTCATTTTTGAGTTGGTTGATGGATTGATATTTTTTGAGGTAGAATACTTCTGATTTGAGTGTTCCAAAGAAGTTTTCGATGACGGCATTATCGAGGCAATTTCCTTTTCTGGACATACTGATTTGGATGTTTTTATCTTTGAGTAATTGCTGATATCGTTTCATTTGATAGTGCCATCCTTGATCTGAGTGTAGAATGGTTGGTGTGTTTAATTTTGATTGTTTTTTAACCTTCTTAATCATATCTAGAACATGCTTTAGTTGAGGTCTGTCGGCAAGGGTAAAAGAGATTATTTCTCCATTGAACAAATCCAAGATTGGCGAGAGATAGAGCTTTCTGTCTTTGACTTTAAACTCTGTGATATCTGTTACCCACTTTTGCCCAGGCTGATCAGCCTTGAAGTTTCTCTGGAGAATATTTGGGGCTATGTTCCCTTGTTCTCCTCGGTATGCTGCGTATTTTTTGACCCTTATCAGACTTTTGAGTTCTAGCTCCCGCATCAAACTAAAAACGGTTTTGTGGTTAATTGCATAGCCTCTGTTCTTTAATTCCAGATGGATTCTACGATATCCATATCGGCCTTTATGAAGCTGATAAATTTGCTTGATTTCCATTTTGACCTCATCGTATTTGTCCTGATTACGAATTTGATTGAGGTGATAATAGAATGTGCTTCGTGCCATCCTAGCATGCTTGAGAAGATTAGCCAATGCATGCTGCTGCCTTAATTCTTGGATGATTTGCGTTTTAGTTCTTTCTCGCTTTCGGATTGAATCAAGGCATGAAGCTTTTTTAGGTAAGCATTTTCAGCTTTTAGGTCTGCCAACTCTTCCAAGAGCTGCTCTTCTCGGGTCAAGGGTCTTTTGGGCTTTCTGGGCATGGTGGGGTTTCTGGTTATTGGCCTTCCTCTTCCTCGCCGCTCAATCCTAAGACCCTCTACACCAGAGGTTTCATAGACTATAAGCCACTTTTTAAGTGTAGAATCGCTCGGAATCCGAAACAAACGGCAGGCTTCACTTAAAGATAAAGACTTTGCTTTTAAAGCTCTTATCACACCCAGCTTAAATTCAGGAGTATACTGGTTCTTAATCGGCATTAACCCAGCATTACCATGAATCTGGTAAAAGTGGACCCACCTTTCAATCAATGATTTTGAAATGCCTAATTTATCACTAACCGAAACTGTTGATTCCTTGTTCTTTAGAATCTGATGAACAACCTTAAGCTTGAAGTTGATATCATACTTGATTTTTCTGCTCATAAAAATGCCCCCAATAAGTGTCTAACTTTTTGGGGGCACATCAATTGACCCTCCTTTTTTTTTAGAAACCGAAATATAGATTAACCATAAAGTTTCGGCCAGCCTGTGGGTACACGTAAAGCTCATTCACTAAGCTTCCGTTGAACAAATACGGATAAACGTAGCCATTAGAGACGTACTTAAGGTCAAGCACATTGTTGACCAATAAGGCCAAACGTACTTCTTCAAACCAAGCCTTTATTGGCCTGCGATATTCGATGCGCAAATCATTCAATTGGTAAGCGCCTAACTTGCGACTGGCTTCTCCGCTGTTATCCACAAACTGCTCGCCTACGTATTTAGCTTGCCAAGCTAGTTCAAGTCCCGCTATTGGCGAATAGCTGAGCATACTTGCTGCAATCACTCCTGGTGAAAAAGCAATAGGGGTATTGCTTCTCGACTGTAAAAGCACATTATCGAGATAGTTGAAATCGGCATCGTAGCTGTCAACAAACTCGTTATACTCGCCAATACGGTTTTCACTCAGGGTAAGGTTAGCATTCCAGCGTAGGTTTTTGGTGATTTCAAGTGCGTATTCTACTTCAATGCCTAAACGATAGCTTTCAGCCACATTTCTGCGGATGTAGGCGCCTACGTCGTTAATTTGACCAGTGAGTACCAGTTGGTTTTTATAGTCCATGTAAAACGCATTCACTTGAACCAATTGCCGGTTTCCTTGCCAGCGCCAGCCTGCTTCGTAGTCGATTAACCGCTCTGCTTTTGGTCGGCTAGTCGGCGTAGATTCGGTGAAGTCGTCGCGCACAGGTTCGCGGTTGCCCACTGCTACTGAAAAATAGGCAAGCTGTCGGGTGTTTATACGATAGTTCAAACCTGCTTTAGGGTTTACAAAAAGGAAGTTCGCTTCCTGAGTTACGTTATTACCGTCGTTATCAAATCCGAGAAAACGATAATCAACCCCGCGCACTTGCAAATCGGCGAACAGTTGTATTTTTTTTCCAACCGAATATTCTGCTTTGGCGAACAGATTATAGTCGGTTTTTACCGCATTATTGTCGTAATACCGATCTCTTATTTGACTATTTCCTGCGAAACGCGACCAGATTACTTCCCCGAAGTGGTCGCCATCGTAACGATACCAACCTCCTCCTACTACAGCTTCTAAACCTCCGAGTGTGTAGGTGGCATTCAACAATCCGCCATAAAAGTGATTATCGAGCCATCTTCTTCGGATAAGGTCACTCTCGTTGATGGTGTCGCCACCCACAATCGGTGGGTTGATGCCGTAGTTCGCTAATTCGTCACTTTCTCGGTATTGTTCAAAGTATCCTTTTCCTCGGGTGTAGAAGAGTGTGGTATTTATTTTCCAGCGATCGTTCAAGTCGTAATTGTGAAAGAACTGATAGTGATCTTGCTGATAGTTATCGGTTTCGTTGTCATAAAAGCGGGTGCTGCCGTCGGGTGCAGTGAACCTGCCACTCGGGTTGTAGCGGCGGTTGGTAGCCAACGAATCCGAGATAATGCCATTCCAAGCTTGATAGGTTTGTTGAACTCCCGAAAACAGGTTGAATCGCGTCACACTCTTTTTCCCTGTTTTGGAGGCGCTAAAGCCGTAAGAACGAAGGTTGCTGCTGGCACGGTCGATATATCCATCGCTTACTATGCGCGAAAGTCGGCCGTTAAAATTCCAGCCATTTTTGAGTACCCCTGTTCCAAAGTTGATTTGCTGTCGCTGGGTATTGAAGCTGCCGAAGCCGAGACCTACCCGAGTGTAGGCGGTATCGCTTTGTTCGTTGGTTTGAAGGTTTAACGAGGCACCAAATGCACCAGATCCATTCGTTGAAGTACCTACGCCGCGTTGCAACTGCACGCTACTCACACTGCTGGCAAAGTCGGGCATATTCACCCAAAATACACCGTGCGATTCAGCATCATTGACGGGTATGCCGTTAATGGTCACGTTAATCCGTGTAGGGTCGCTGCCGCGTACGCGGATGCCCGTATAGCCTACTCCCGCTCCGGCGTCGCTCGTCACTACCACCGAAGGGGTTAGCTGAAGCAAATACGGCAAATCTTGTCCATGGTTTTGGTCTTCCAAAGCTGCTTTGTCGAGATTGGTATGTGCAATCGGACTTTGATTTCCTGCCCTATTGGCTCGCACCACAATTTCTTCGGTGATACGCGCTGCAGGCTCCAAAGCAATGTCGAGGGTTTGATCTGCAGCTAGGCTTAGTTCCACTTCTTTGAGTGCATACCCCAAGTATCGCACTTCCAGCTTGTACTTGCCTGGCGGGAGCTTGTTGAGTCGGTAGCTTCCATCGATGGCGCTGGCTGTTCCTCTTAAACTTCCTCCAATTTGGATGGTAGCGCCTGGTAGGCTTTGTTGGGTGATGCGGTCGGTTATTTTTCCCGACAGGGTGAACTGCGCCAAGGCAGTTGTTGTGCTGAAAAAGGTCAGCAACAAGAGTAAATGGTTTTTGCGCATTTGTTTAACGCTTAAAGGTTGAACAAATCGCTCACCAGGGGCAAGTAAGCAGATACTTGAAAAACATCCTCCCTTCGCCGGCATTACCCGGAGCAGGTTCAATGGGTATAATCTCAGCACCTCCGCCAAAGCGAGGGGCACCCCTTAAGATGGCGCGAAGTTACATAAGTTTCGAAGAAGTTGTCAGTTGAAATGTAAACCGAAGTGCTACTCCTGGGTGATTATGACTAATGAATATGGAGTTGTTTAAGAGAACAAGAGCACTGAAGTAATGTTAATTTTGAAATAAAAGATGCGTTGGAGTTATTAGGGCATTGGTTAAAACTAATGCAGGGATATATTCGCACAATAATATTCTTGCTAGTTCAACGTTTGGAAAATTGTTTTAATGAGATTAAGGTGATCAATAGAAAAGACATGAGTTTCAAATGTTCATAAATTGTGTATCTTGTATCTTAAGTCAACTTTTAATCTTTTGAACAACATGAAAAGATTCCACCCACTATTCGCAGTTTTTGCTTTTTCAATTTTTATTGCCTCATGCAACGAATTGGAAGTATTAGAAACAAAGCCTTGCAACGGAATAGAATTAGTCAGGTTATCAAGTTTTGAAGTGACAGGTGGTTTTTTCCCTTTGAACAACCGCTACTATTGGTTATATTATGACAGTACTTTTAATAGTGATGGCAGTTTAGAGCGCGCTTCGGTACGAATGCTTACTGCCAATGAAGGGTATACTTCTAAATTTAGAGAAAGGAAAAGTCCAATATTGGTATCTTTTAATAGCATTTTACCAGATTTAGCCTTTCGAAACGATACAGTTTTTCGTTTGCCTTCAAGCAACGATTTACACAGAAGCAGTTGCATGGTTATCACTGGTCCCTTTTTATTTCCGACTAGCGATTCAGTATTTTTTATCCCGAAGTCTGAGGTACTTGCGCCATTAAACAGAGATTTTGTTACCCCTGCGGGTACATTTTCAGATAATTATATTCGTAAAGGCAATTATTACACTTACATCTTTAGTCGTGAAGTTGGGCTTTTGCACTTCAGCCAAATGGAGAGAATTGCGGCAACTGGTGAAGTTTGGTTGAAGCGTTCGGTTTGGCTGAAGGAGGCTGTGCTTGATCCGAGTTATGGAGATGTTCCACAGAAAGAGCTCCAATAAATGTAGCCGTTGTATTGTGTGATTTCGGGATACCTAGAATCTTTCAAATTAATTACTTCGTCCGTATCCTATTCTGCCAAACAAAAAATTTGCCTACTAACTCAACAGTTGCAATCTGTAAAAAACAATCCTAATTCACTAAAATGAGGAATTTGTGCCTCTAGACTTATGACTGTTTGCTTAAAAGACGTATTTTACTAGGGTTGATGTCTTATTGCTAAGGTTATCTGAAAACTCCATTGGAAATTATTAGTCTCTAATTTGTCTTTGTAAGCCGCTTTGTCCATTATAGCTGACAGGCTGGCAGAAGTTTACACGGCAGGTTGAGCTGGCTTTATCTTTGACAGAAGCCTTCTGCTATCGCCGAAGTACATCCCTGCCAAAATTTGGATAACTTTGACGCGTTTGCGCGTAAACCGCCATCCCGAACATGATTAATTTTATTAACAAAGCCATTACGAGTCTTTTCGGCAACAAGTCCGAACGCGATATCAAAGCTGTTTTACCCTTGGTTAGTCGTATCAACGAAGAGTATACTAAGTTGGCAAGCCTCTCCAACGACGAGTTGCGCGATCGTACCAAACAGTTCAAAAAACGTATAGCCGACCATCTGGCCACTACCGATGCCGAATTGGCTCGCCTTCAATCAGATGCAGAGGCCATACCCGAAGCAGAAGTAGAAGCGAAATTTGAAGCCTACGAGCAAGTAGATGCCCTACTCAAAACCAGAAACAACCAGATAGAAGAAATTTTAAGCGAATTGCTTCCTGAGGCCTTTGCAGTGGTAAAAGAAACTGCCCGACGGTTTACCCAAAATGAAGAACTGCAAGTAACAGCTTCGGAGATGGACCGCGATTTGGCCGCTTCAAAAGATTTCGTGCGCATCGAAGGCGAAAAAGCCATCTGGAAAAACCGTTGGATGGCAGCAGGGAACGAGGTAGTGTGGAACATGATTCACTACGACGTACAGCTCATCGGTGGTATTGTTTTGCACCAAGGTAAAATTGCCGAAATGGCCACGGGTGAGGGTAAGACGTTGGTTTCGACCTTGCCTGCCTACCTCAATGCACTTGCTGGTGCCGGTGTGCACCTGGTTACCGTTAACGACTACCTTGCTCGACGCGATGCCGAATGGAATGGGCCGTTATTTCAGTTTCACGGTCTGAAGGTGGATTGTATCGACAAACATCAACCTAATTCGCCTGCACGCCGAAATGCCTACATGGCCGATATCACCTACGGAACGAATAATGAGTTTGGTTTCGACTACTTGCGCGACAACATGGCTCGGTTCCCCGAGGATTTGGTTCAGCGCAAGCACCATTTTGCGATGGTGGATGAGGTCGACTCGGTTTTGATCGACGATGCCCGTACGCCGTTAATCATCAGCGGACCGGTTCCGCGTGGGGATATTCATGAATTTGCTGCCCTTAAACCTCGTATCGAGCGATTGGTTGAGGCCCAGAAAAAATACCTCAACACCGCGCTGTCCGACGCCAAAAAACTTTTTGCCGAAGGAAAACTCGACCAAGCTGGATTACCCCTTTACCGAGCTTACCGGGGACTACCCAAGAACAAGGCCCTCATCAAATTTTTGAGTGAGCCGGGCGTACGTGCGCTCTTGCAAAAAACTGAAGCTTATTATTTGCAGGACCAACAAAAGGAAATGCATAAGGCCGATGCTGAGTTGTTTTTTGTCATCGACGAAAAAAATAATACCATTGAGTTAGCCGAAAAAGGCATTGAACTGATTACTGCCACTGGTGAGGATCCTGCCTTTTTTATCTTGCCCGATGTTGGGGCTGAGGTAGCTGAAATAGAAAAAGGAGAAGGAACGGTGCAAGATAAAGCCGACCGTAAGGCACAACTCATGCTCGATTTTCAAGTGAAGTCGGAGCGTATACATACCATCAACCAATTGCTGAAGGCATACACACTCTTCGAAAGGGATGTGGAGTACATCGTCGACAACAATAAGGTGAAGATAGTAGACGAACAAACTGGCCGTGTACTCGATGGACGCCGCTACAGCGACGGTTTACACCAGGCTATCGAAGCCAAAGAAAACGTGAAAGTTGAGGCGGCTACCCAAACCTTTGCCACCATCACCTTGCAGAATTACTTCAGGATGTACCACAAACTTGCCGGTATGACCGGTACAGCCGAAACAGAAGCCGGTGAATTGTGGGAAATCTACAAACTCGATGTAGTGGTAATTCCAACTAACCGACCAATTGTTCGTAAAGACGAAGAAGATTTGGTTTACAAAACGGTTAGGGAGAAGTTTAATGCCGTTATCGAAGAAATCGACAAATTGGTAGCCGCTGGCCGTCCGGTACTTGTCGGTACTACGTCGGTTGAAACATCGGAATTGTTGAGCCGGATGCTTACCCTTCGCAAAATCAAACACAATGTGTTGAATGCCAAACAGCACCAACGCGAGGCTGAAATTGTAGCAGAAGCTGGTCAGGCCGGAACGGTTACCATTGCTACCAACATGGCTGGTAGAGGTACCGACATCAAGCTGGGTGCAGGAGTGAAAGAAGCAGGTGGTTTGGCCATCATCGGCACCGAGCGCCACGAATCGCGCCGAGTCGACCGACAGTTGCGCGGTCGCGCAGGTCGTCAGGGCGATCCCGGTTCATCGCAGTTTTTTGTCTCGCTCGAAGACAACCTCATGCGTTTGTTCGGCTCGGAGCGTATATCGGGTATTATGGACCGTTTTGGTTACAAAGAAGGTGAGGTAATTCAGCATTCGATGATTACCAAATCCATCGAACGTGCTCAGAAGAAAGTGGAAGAGAACAACTTTGGCATACGCAAAAGATTGTTGGAATACGACGATGTGATGAACTCCCAAAGGGAGGTGATTTATAAAAAACGCCGTCACGCACTCTACGGTGAACGTTTGAGTATCGATATCAACAATATGTTCAACGATGTGGCGGCTGAGTTGGTTGACCGACATCACGACAGTGGTGATTTTGAAGCTTTCCGGTTCGACGTATTGCGACAGTTTGGCTTTGAAACAAGCATAGCGCTCGAGTCTTTCAAAAAGGGGAAAGCTGAGGAACTTACCTCAACGTTGTTCGACGAAGCCTTTGCAAACTATCAAGAACGAAATCGGAGAATCGCCGAAGTGGCTTGGCCGGTAATCAAAGGTGTATACGAAGAAAGAGCTGCGCAGGTAGAAAACATCGTGGTACCGTTCCAAGTCGGAAACAAAGGCTTACAAATTGGCGTAAACCTCAAAAAGGCATACGATAGCCAATGCAGAGAGATACTTGTTGAGTTCGAAAAATCGATGGTATTGATGCTCATCGACGACAGTTGGAAAGAGCATCTCCGCGAAATGGACGACCTAAAGCAAAGTGTACAGAATGCTGTTTATGAGCAGAAAGACCCCTTGGTCGTTTACAAGATGGAGTCGTTCAACCTTTTCAGCAAAATGTTGGCAGAGGTGAATGGCGAAATTGTATCGATGTTGGTTCAAGCCCGTATCCCCGTTGAAGAGCCGGAGCAAGTGAAGGAAGCTCGACCGCGTCCGGTGCAGTCGGCACAACCGCAACTAACGGCCAACAAGCCAGCGTACAGCTCGAGTAGCACTGCAGCACCCGCCGCTGGTGTACCACAGCAGGCCGCTGCCCCGCAGCAAGCCCCGTTAAAGGTCGGCCCGAAGGTTGGTCGTAACGACCCCTGCCCTTGTGGTTCGGGCAAGAAATACAAAAACTGTCACGGCGTAAACGAAGCTTGATGCAACTGGCGAGCACCATTGATCATACGCGTTTGGGTGCCGATACCCGGGTTGAGCACATACAAAAACTGTGTTCCGAAGCGAAAGACTATGGTTTCGCCGCTGTTTGTGTGCCACCAATATTTGTTGAGGCGGCTACTGAATTCTTAAAAGGAAGCAAGGTTGCTGTAGCAACGGTAGTGGGTTTTCCTTTAGGGTATCAGCTCACCGATGTAAAAGTTGAAGAGGCGCGTCAAGCCTTGCAGCAGGGAGCAACCGAAATCGATATGGTGATTCAGCAAGGTGCTGTTCAGGATGGCAATTGGGAGTTAGTAAAAATGGATATTGCTGCTGTGCAGCATGAAGTAAAGCGTATTCCAGGCGCATTATTGAAGGTGATCATCGAGAGTTGTAACCTAGATGACAGTCAGCTACATCAACTGTGCGTAATTTTGGGCGATTTAAAAGTTGATTTTGCAAAAACATCTACCGGTTTTGCAAAAGAGGGCGCCAATATTGCCGTTGTCACACAAATGAGGGCTATATTGCCAACATCTGTACGCATCAAAGCTTCAGGTGGAATTCGAACGAAAGAATTTGCACTGAATTTGATAGCAGCAGGTGCCGACCGGATAGGAACTTCGTCCGGAGTTGAACTAGTCCAACCATGAGATATCGTATTATCGTCAGCTTAAGTGCCTTTTTCTTGCTTGGCAACCCAGCATTTGCGCAGGATGTGCAGCAAGACACCGTTGTAGCTCGCGAGCGCTACAAAAGGCCGGTACTCGTTCCTGGGTTTAGGGTTCAAGCCTATACTGGATCCTCGCGTCAGCAAGCCATGAATATCCGAAACGAAATAGCTGAAAAGTTTCCCGATTATGCCGCCTATGTGGTGTACAAACAGCCCACATTCAGGGTGCGTGTAGGCGATTTTAGGAGCCGCGGTGAAGCACAAAAGTTATTGCGTGAACTCAAAGAGCTCTACAGCTCAAGTTTTATCGTTCCCGACGACATCAACCCCAATCCTGTATTGCCACCAAAGCCAGAGGAGCCTGCTGATGAATCTACTGAGCCAAAAAATCCATAAGCTAGCCGAATCGGTAGCTCCGGAGGTTGTGCTTATGCGTCGCCATCTCCATGCAAACCCAGAATTGTCTTTTCAGGAATATCAAACCAGTGCCTATGTGCAGGAGAAACTCCAAGCATTGGGCATTCCTTTTCAGGCGGGGGTTGCGGGTACTGGGGTCGTCGGAATGATAGCCGGAAAACATGCTGGCCCGGTAGTGGCGCTTCGGGCCGATATGGATGCGCTTCCCATTGTAGAGGCGAACCGTGTTCCTTATGCATCAACCCAAGCTGGAGTGATGCATGCTTGTGGGCACGATGCGCACACCGCTTCACTCTTGGGTGCCGCTGCCATTTTACAAGAATGTCGCGATGATTTGAAGGGAAGTATCAAGCTCATCTTTCAACCGGGCGAAGAACGCCTGCCCGGTGGGGCAAGCCTCATGATAAAGGAGGGTGTGCTCGAAAACCCAACGCCTAATCACATCATCGGTCAACATGTTATGCCATTGTTAGACGTGGGAAAGGTAGGCTTTCGATCGGGTATGTATATGGCTTCGGCCGACGAAATTACCATGACGGTTCGCGGCAAAGGAGGTCATGCTGCCATGCCACACCTCAACGTAGATACAGTATTAATTACGAGCCATATTCTAGTGGCCCTGCAACAAATCGTGAGTCGCGTTGCCAATCCTACCATACCTTCGGTATTGTCGTTTGGAAAAATTACGGCAAACGGAGCGTTCAATATCATCCCGAACGAAGTGGTGGTACTCGGAACTTTTCGCACCATGAATGAAAAGTGGCGAAAAGAAGCACACATCCGTATGAAAGAAATGGCAGCCGACATCGCCAAAGCAATGGGAGCAACAGTCGATTTTGATATCCATGTGGGCTATCCTTTTTTGGTGAACGATGAACAAATCACACGTGCAGCCCGCCATCACGCTGAGGCCTATATGGGAACTGAAAACGTAGTGGATCTCGACTTATGGATGGCCGCCGAAGATTTTGCCTATTACTCGCAGGTGACAAAAGCCTGTTTTTACCGCCTAGGAACGAGAAACGAAGCCAAGGGCATATTATCGGCTGTGCATACGCCTACATTCGACATCGATGAAACAGCACTAGAAACCGGTTGCGGATTGATGGCCTATTTGGCATTACAAACGGCTGCCGAATTCGCAGGCTAGTTCTTTTCAACGGCCATAGTTTGCGGCTTTTTGCGAACTTTGCAGCATGATGCAGCAACCCATTCGCCCTCGCCGCAACCGTAAAATGGCAGGAGTTCGTGACTTAATACGCGAAACTACCCTCACCACCCATGATTTGTTGTTGCCCCTGTTTTTGCTCGAGGGGCAAGGAAAAAAGATAGAGGTGAGTTCAATGCCCGGCATTTACCGGTACTCGATTGATGGTATTTTAAAAGAAATCGAAGAAGCAATGTTGCTAGGCATTAAAGCTTTCGATGTTTTTCCGGTGGTACCCGAAACGCTCAAAGACAAAACGGCGAGTTACAGTTGGGCCGAAGATAATTTTTATCTCCACGCCCTTTCTTCCATCAAACAGCATTTCCCCGAAGCAGTGGTCATGACCGATGTGGCCATGGATCCCTACAGCAGCGATGGCCACGATGGCTTGGTAATCGATGGCGAGATCGTTAATGATGCCACCCTCGATATTTTAGCGCGTATGGCTGTAGCGCAAGCCCAAGCAGGTGCCGACATCATTGGTCCGAGCGATATGATGGACGGGAGAGTAGGCGCCATCCGTGCTGCGCTAGATGCTGCCCATTTTACGCAAGTGAGCATCATGAGCTATACGGCCAAATATGCCAGCGGCTTTTATGGTCCTTTTCGCGATGCGCTCGACTCTGCACCCAAGTTTGGTGACAAAAAAACCTATCAAATGGACCCTGCAAATCGGCTCGAGGCCCTACGCGAAATGGAACTCGACACCCGCGAAGGTGCCGATATGCTGATGGTAAAACCTGCATTAGCCTATTTAGATGTGATTCGGCTGTTGAAAGAGCACAGTCAATTGCCCATTACCGCCTACAACGTGAGTGGAGAATATGCCATGCTCAAGGCTGCTGCAGAAAGAGGTTGGCTCGATTACGAAAGGGTAATGATGGAGACATTGCTGAGCATTAAACGGGCTGGTGCCGATGTCATATTGACCTACCACGCCAAAGAAGCAGCAAAACTTTTGAGATGAAACAACAAGCGATAATACTTCCTGTGGAAGGCAAAATGCCCGTTTTTGGTGAAGGGTGCTTTCTGGCTCCTAATTGTACCGTTGTGGGTGACGTAATTTTGGGTGATCAATGTACCGTGTGGTTCAATGCTGTTATTCGTGGCGATGTGAATAGTATTCGTATTGGCGATCGCACCAACATACAAGACGGTGCCGTAATACACTGTACCTATCAAAAGGCAGCTACAACCATAGGCAACGATGTGAGCATTGGCCACAACGCAATTGTGCATGGAGCAACTGTTCACGACCAGGTTTTGGTAGGCATGGGTGCCATTGTGATGGACCATGCAGTGGTAGAATCGCACTGTATCATCGCAGCAGGGGCTATTGTTCTAGAAAACACACACTGCGAAAGTGGTTGGATTTATGCGGGTATTCCTGCCAAAAAGGTAAAACAGCTAAGCGCCGAACAAATTGCAGGCATGCAACGAACCGCTCAGAATTATTTGATGTATGCCAACTGGTTCAAAGTTGACATTTAAATTGCATTAAGATTTGTTATTTCCGATTGATATGTGTTAATTGTATTCAAATTGTTACAATGAAACATATCTTTCTTATCCTGTGCTTGGGGTTATTTGTCCCTCACTCGCTAAAAGCATCACACCGATTGGGTGGAGAAATTAGCTACGAGGCATTGGATACCCTAGGCAATTTTCGGTTTCGGATTGTAGCCTACAGGGCTTGTGATGGGATAGCCTGGACAGGAACTCCAGCACCGATCCTCAGGGGTCCAATAATCATCAATACGGTATTGGTTGCAGCATACGATATTACTCCCAACCTAGGTAACTGTGCACAAGTTAGTTCATGTACTCCTCCTGCTACTTTTAATGGTGCTGTAGGAACAATTGGAAAATTTATTTACGAAGGAACCGCGAATTTAAGTTCTCTCGGTCCACCTCCTTCTGGGGAATATACCTGGGTGGCAGAAATAACATGTTGCCGTAATCCCAACCAGAATAGTCCAAGCTGCAGTAATAGCTCGATGTTTCTTCGTGTTACCATGTTCCCATTCATAACGCCCTCGGGTGATTTACTTAATCCGAGGCAAATGCGAGATAGTTCGCCTCGATTTGTAGATGACCCAGCAGCCTTAGCAATCAACAATCCATTTGATACTTTATATTTCAACAATTTTGCGCAAGACCCCGACCGCGAGGATGAGGTTAGATTTGATCTTGATATGCCATTAGGTCCAAGCGGTGAACCATGTTCTTATGGAAATGGATATACAATGGCTAGTCCAATGCCGGGTATAATTGGCAGTCAGGTAGTTGATTCTTTGACCGGGGCAATGATTTATCGTCCAACCACCAATGGAAATTTCCTTTTAGCAATTCGGGTAAGGAGTTATAGATATGGTCAGCCTATAAGCGAGGTTTTTAGAGATTTTCAGTTATCTGTCTACTCAAACCCCGTGGGTTCACCACCACCATACAATCCTTTCATGGCGAAGTCAGCGATGGATTCTCAGCAGAGAGCTCCAATAATCAGTACATCTTTGTTAAACTCAACAACAGGTTTTGGGAATAGCACAATATATCTGATTGCAGGCGATACCTTTTCGGTAGCATATACCGTAAAAGATTCCTTTCCTATTTTGCCTCAACCCAATCTGGTACGTTCATTTGTCCGTTCCGACATGCTAGGCAATGGAGGTACTAGCACATCAACGGGTTGTGCAGAACCCCCTTGTGCAATCATCCAGTCGTCAGGAAATCAGTCCATTACTATGGTCAGCACACAATATCGTTGGAGTGGTTACGGCATTGTGGCAGATGGTGGAGGCCAAGACATTAACGGACGAATTTTATGGGCAACTGCACCCCAACATGCTCGAGCTAGTGGTAGAAACCTGCCAGTTAGGTATTGGTTTCATGTAGTTGCCTTTGATGATGTGTGTCAATTCGCTGGGTCAAGTACCAAATCACTAAATGTAGTTGTTTTCCCCAATTTGGTGAGTATTCCAGCACCTAAAGGGTTGTGCGTAGAGCCTTTATCAGCAGGTGCTAACCTCATTCGTTGGAATCCAATCATCGACAGTCTTACCATCGATCCGGCTGAGTTGTTAGTCACGGGTTTGGGGCATGCACAACAGCTCGATCGTTCGATTCAGCGCCGAAGGAATTCGTTTATTCGTGCTGAATTAATTCGCACAAATGCTTCGGGTGGCAGCGTAATCGTGGCCAATCTAAGCTCACCCGATGTAACTTCCTTTACCGACGCTACTGCGGCATTTGACTCGGTTTATAGCTACCAAATTCGAATCGTTTCAGCGCTTGATACCCAACTTTTGCAACTTTCAAATGCCGTTGTTGCACCTCGCCCTGCAGTTGTGGGGGATAGGGCTACTTTAATGTATACGCTCAGCTGGCAGCCACCGTACAGCCCTACTGCCCAGAATCCTGGATTTACGGGCACGTATTATATCTACCAACGAAATGTGAGTATGCAATCGGCTTGGCAATTGGTAGATAGCGTTGTGAATTTGACGAGCTACAGCGGACCTATTCAATTGAGTAATGACACGCTCGCATTTCGCATAGGCTGGCTGGCTACCAACAGCTGTGCTATAAACATAAGTCATACAACATTAGCGGTGTTCGATCAAAGTTTGAGTACGCCTGAGTTGGATTTACAAGTACGCATCTACCCTAATCCGGTGGGTGAAGTACTGAACGTTAGCGGACTCAATTCGGGAAACTACATTAGTTGGCGAATTTTGGATGTGACAGGAAAAATGGTGTTGAAAGGCCGGGTAGAATCGGTGCAAATCAAAACCCAAAGTTTGGTTCCGGGAACGTATATGCTAGAATTGGTTGGAAAGAGCACCGACTTGGTACGTTTTCGTTTTGTAAAGGAGTAAATGACTTAAGCGATCTTGTAGACTAGCGCGAGCTGCTTTTATTTCATATGCCTATGGCATTTTTGCCTACTATCGAGTAGCAGATTCATCTTAAAATTGAATGAAAATCGTCTTTCAATCATCAATTAGTGCAGAGAACAAAAATTAACCGCTTAACTTAGTTTTTCTTATTGATCAACCATGAGGAAGTTAAGTCTATTGCTATTGATTTTTATCAGTTTTACAGAACTGAGCTATGGTTCTCACCGCCTAGGTGGGGAGATTAGCTATCAGGCTTTGGATACTTTAGGCAATTTTCGGTTTCGAATAACGGCTTACAGAGCTTGCGATGGTGCATCTTGGACAGGAACTCCAGCACCAACACTCAATGGGCCAGTAACCATATCAACTGTGTTGGTTGGACAGTTTGACATAACACCTCGACCAGCTACTGCACCGGGTAATTTCCGTTGTGATCCTCCCGCTACCTTTAACGGTGCAGTAGGCTCAATAGGGAAATTTATTTACGAAGGAACTGCGAATTTAAGTTCTCTTGGACCAGCTCCTCCCGGAGGATTTACTTGGATAGCAGAAATACAATGTTGCCGAAACCCAAACCAGAATAGTCCAAACTGCAGTAATAGCTCGATGTTTCTTCGTGTTACTATGTTTTCTTTCAGGACGCCTGCTGGTGTTTTGCTTAATCCGAGGCAAATGCGTGATAGTTCTCCGCGATTTTTAGAAGATCCTGCAGCCATAGCTATAAACAACCCATTTGACACATCCAGTTTTAATAATTTTGCCCAAGATCCCGACCGTGAAGATGAGGTTAGATTCGATCTTGATTTACCCTTAGGGCCAAGTGCCGCCCCTTGTCCTTATGGTAATGGATATACGATGGCTAGTCCAATGCCAGGCATAATTGGCAGTCAGGTTATTGATTCTTTGACTGGAGTTATGGTTTATCGTCCAACTACCAACGGAAATTTCGTCTTAGTTTTTAGAGTGAGGAGCTTTCGATGTGGTCAGCTCATTAGCGAGGTATATAGAGATTTTCAGTTAACAGTGATCTCTAACCCAGTTGGGTCACCGCCTCCGTTTAATCCGAATGCTCCTCCAGCTGTTCAACTCTCTCAGCAGAAGGCTCCTATTTTTGTGCCCTTTCGCTTAGATGCAGCCGGCAGGCCTGTATTTGACATTGAAGTATATGTAGGCGACGTTTTGCAGTTCCCATTACAAGCATACGACATTAATCCACTTTTCACCCCTACTATGGATCCCGATGTAGATACAGTAACCATTTTGGTAACGGGGCCACAATTGGGAGCCAATGGTACTAGTACTACTACGGGATGTCTTTTCCCACCATGCGCCACCATTTCAAGTCCAAGTAACCCTAACCCACCCGGTCCAATTCGGTTTTCTCCGAATGGCGATGTAGCCGGTTTTGGATATTCTGCACTTCAAACCAATACTATTCAATTTAATTGGACTCCAGGGTGCAATAATCTTCCAGCGGCAACTGTAAATAGTTGTGGTACACCTTTTAGTGCATACAGTTTTGGAGTAATTGCACTCGACGACAACTCACCTCTTCGAGGTAAAACCTCGCAAGTTTATACTATTACCGTTAAAACACTTCCTGAGTTAGATCCACCCAAGTTACGTTGTTTAACCGTTACCGATGATAATTTGGGTATTCGACTTACTTGGTCGCAATATGTGGATACTTCAAGTATCGATCCGCTCGACTCAGTAAACTACGCTCAATTACCAGATACAGTGAAGCGAAGGTTTTCGGTAAATAGAAGATTTAGCTCTTTTGATAGTTATAAGATTTACCGTGCAACTTCGTTAGCTGGTCCGTACACGCTAGTAGGTAGTACTACCACCGATGATATAAACGATACCGTATTTACCGACCTCACTGTGGTACCCGGTACGCAATATTATTATGAAGTTCGCACGGCGAGTGGCTGTTTTAACTATGAATCACAGCCATCGAATATCCTTAAAACCATCTCGCTTGACTTAAATAACAATGTCACCGCTGGTTTAGCCGAATTGAGTTGGGACAGTCTCGCAATTACGTCGCAATTCCCTTCCACGGCCACGCAAACTATCTTTATCGAACGAGAAATACAAACTGTTAATCCGGGCGTATGGGAACGAATTGATACTATAAATGGCGGTTTAGATTGGGATCAATCGGTTTTCGTTTGTAGCGATTCGGTGAACTTCAGAGTTGGATTTGAAGACTCTTCGGGTTGTGTAAGTTATAGCTGGTTAGCTGGGTCTGTTTTCGATGATTTGTTCCCGCCAGCACAAGTCACCATGGTACAAGCGTCAGTTGACAATGTGTCAAGACAACCGTACCTCACCTGGGATATAAGCCCTAGTTTTGATGTTAATCGATACATCATTTACCGAGTAGATACGACTACTGTTCCGCCATCACAATTTGTCATTGATACAGTAAGAGGATATACCAATACCTATTGGCTCGATGGTTTAAGTGGTCAGGATCCTTACTCAGCATCTCTGGTATATGGTGTTGCGGCAATGGATTCTTGCGGCAATTTGGGTATCATGTCCGATGTGTTTAATACCATATACTTGGAAGCCGACATGAATGAATGTATATCATCGATGGAGTTGGCTTGGAATCACTACAAAGGGTGGGGGAATAATATTCGGAGTTATCGGATAATGCGCCAAGATGGCCCAGCCGCTCCTTTCACATTGCTTGATACCGTAGCAGCCAATGCAGCTACATATGCCTATATCGATAACCAAAATTTGATACAGGATGTAGTTTACTGTTATGTTATTGAAGCTGTACGGTTCGACGATTCTGTGGCCTACTCTAATTCGGCATGTGTTCAGGCTAAGATTATAATCGAACCTCAACTTACGTATATCCGAAAGGTGAATGTGGACACGTTAACAGGAATTCTGACCGTTGAATTTATAAGCGATACTGCTGCCAGTAGTTCAAGGTTTGAATTACAGCGTGCTACACCAGGGGTTGATTTTAGACCAGTGATCACCTTCGATTTGTCGCAAATGGTTCAAAATGGGCCTTTCTGGACCACTACATACACCGATTTGGAAGCACGAACAGGCGAGAATCCCTACCTGTACAGGGTTCTGGTTTACGACATATGCAATCAATTATTCGATACCTCAGAGGTAGCATCAAGCATTTTCTTACAAGGCATACCCGAAATTGACTTTAACAACAATCTCCGATGGAACGACTATACCAGTTGGTTAGGAGGGGTAGAGAGTTATACCATCATGAGAAAAATACCTCAGGTAGATATTCAATATCTGCCTATTAATCAAACCCTATTAGGTTCTCCTGTATTTGATGATGATATTTCGGCATTCACAGAAAACGATGGAAATTATCTCTACTACATCGAGGCACTTGAAGGTAATACCAACCCTCTTGGCTTAAAAGACACGGTAACATCAAACATTGTTTTGGTGGTACAACAGCCCCGTATTTATTTCCCTAATGCTTTCTTACCACTTGGAGTGAATCGCGAATTCAAAGGCAAAGGGGTATTCATTGAGGAAGACCAAGGATTTAACTTACAGGTTTATAATCGTTGGGGCGAAAAAGTATTTGAGTCACGAGATTATACGCTGGGATGGGACGGTAGAGCCAATGGAGGTGAAGTAGTTAGCCCTGGCGTTTACATCTACACCGTAAACTTTACCGGCAAAAACAACAAAACGTATAGTCAAAAAGGATCGTTGACGGTTTTACGCTAATACAGTAAACAGAATGTGAGGGCAGGTAGCAGATAAATCAGCTATCTGCCTTTTTTTTATGTTCAGCATAAGCTTCAAGTTGTTCAAACCAAGCCATGCCAAACCGCCTGATAAGAGGTTCCTTGAGAAATTTAAACACAGGCACCTGTAGGGCAGAACCACATGTGCATGCTGGTGCACAGATGTCCCATTGATGGTAATTCACAGCAGTGAATTGTGGATATTCTTGAAGTCGAACTGGATAGAGATGGCATGAAATAGGTTTCAAAAAGCTACTCTTTCCAGCCTTATGAGCTAATTCAATGGCACACTTCCATTGCTTGTCGTCACCTTTTACTGCAAAAACGCATGCTCTTCCAGCTACAGTGGTGGTCACTAACTCGCCATCGGGGGCCATTTCATAAAAGCCTTCAGGACTGTCCATCACGGCCTTACCTTCTTCGCTCATAAATGAACGGATACTTTTGAGATTGTTTTCAATCTCATCAATTTCGCTATCCAACAAGGGAGCCCCGAGGTCGCCTTCTTCGCAGCAAGCACCTTTGCAGGCATTTAAGTCACAAACGAAATGTTTGTCAAGAAGATCTTCTGAAATGAGTGTTTTATCTATGGCTATCACGCTACAAAGCTAATTAGAAAGCTTCATTGTAGCCTATGTAAAAGGCTGCTTCTCCGGTTCCAGTCCGTGCATAGTCCAGACGTAGTGTCACACGATCTTTTTGATTTACTACCATACGCAGCCCTCCGCCATAACTTAATCGCATGGGAGCGTTAAACCAATCGACTGGTTGCTCGCCAACTTGACCAACCCCACAGAAAACCACTCCGCGAAATGCCCACCAAATCGGAAAACGATATTCACTTTGTAGTTCAATTATGGACTGATCACGATACCTACCTCTAAAGTACCCTCTTAGGTTGTCATCTCCGCCAATTTGCGCAAGTTCTCGAAAGGGCGCTAATGGACCAAATTGTTGAACTAGTACTGCTTTAAGAGCAAATACAGAGGTTTTTGGCCCTTCTAAAAACCATCTCCCTTCCAGTTGTGCTGCATTGATGCCTTCCCAACTAGAATTCCAACGAGGATAATAACGTATTGAGGCTAAGAAATAACGCCCATTCCTAGGTGCAAAAAGATTATCACGATTATCGAATACCCATTCTGGCCCAAAGCCAAATGAACGATTTGGCAATGAGCCATTTACAATATTTTTGCTTATTTCTCCTGAGTCGATTGCGTTAATATCATACATCCGTTGAAACCTCAGATTTAGCCCAACAAAGTGATTGCTTCCAATATTCTTGCGGATTATAGCGGAAAGGATCCAACTTTTGAACCTATAGTCTTCTCTGTTTGATGAACTAGTGGTATTGCCTATACCGTAATATTGGTCAAGAAAATCACGGTAACCAACGAAATATCGCATATAATAACGCTCTTCGGCCGTGAAAACCTCAGATATAAATTGGGTTATTGTTTGTTGGCGCATGGTCCGCACCCCTTGAAACTGTAAATTACTACTTCGGGTCTTTGCTCTTGAGGCTTCTTTGGCGGTGTTGAAATAATAAGATGTACTTAACCCGAACCCCCAGGATGTTTCAGGGGTTTGGTAAACGATAGGAACTGGTAAAAATTTAAAATTTCTATTCAGTAAACTATCAGGGTGGAGTGCCTTGAGCCATTGAGCGGCCGAAGTGATGGGTAAACTAATGAACAGTATTACTATTATTCGTCTCACGACTCCTTCTTTTTCGGATAGTCGAGCAATTTTATTCGCGAATTCGACGCGGCCACAGCTGACCATCCGTTGCATTCGAAACTTAGCCAAACCACACCTGAAGTGGGTAATTCTAATTCAGAATCGGCTGCACATTTCTGCAGGAATTCGGAAAAACCCTCATTGTGACCAAAGAGAACAAGCTGTTCATTGGAAGCAGGGTATTGACGAACAAGCCTCCAAATTTCCGATTCACTCGCTTGATAGAGATCGGCAGCGTATTGGATAGCATTTAAGGAATATCCCCAAACACGAGCAGCTGCACGAGCTGTAGAAGCTGCACGATTCGCCGGGCTACTTATGAGTAAAGCGTCTGATTGAATAATGTGCTTGATGCGTTGAGCCATAACTGGAGCATCTCGTAAACCGCGTGCACTTAAAGGGCGATCGAAATCATCCAGTTCAAGGTTGGACCAGCTTGATTTAGCATGTCGGAAAAGAATAAGCTCGGGCATCAGCCCGCTAAGTTACGGCTACAATCGGGCTTGCCAAGCAGGTATTAATTCTCGAAACTCAGCCTGAAGGGTAATGCCCTTATCTTGAGCGTACCATTTATGTACAGCCTCAGCATATTCGTCATGCGAAATACCTTGTGCTTTCATGTCCTTTACCATTTGGTGGGCTGGCTCTGGTCGCGGTCCCCAACTTGAAATAACTTCAAGTGTATGTGGATTAACCACAATCAGCTTTGGTATTGAACGTGTACCGTTTGTTAGAAATTGATCCATAAGTGCTGGATGTTCATCTCTCAGTAGCATCCGTAGTTGAATATGCTCGCTTACTTCAGCCATCTTCTGAATAATGGGTAGATTTTGTGCTGCGTCGCCGCACCACGCCTCTGTAAGTACAAGCCATAACATGGGTTTGTGAATGGTGTGGAGCAAATCGAGAGTGGACTGTTCAAGTCCCCAATGTTTGTCGATACGATTCATCCGCTGCACGTTCATCTTGGTATAGTTGAGCATGCCTTCCGATTGATTCGAGCCGGTTGTTTTATTTTCGCGCAACAATTCATCAATAAGTGATCGATATGCCTCATAAGTCATTGCCGATAGTATCAGCCTTGGTTCTGAGAAAAACGTTTGTGTTGTAGAATTCATATATCTTCAACTTCGCCAATCGTTAAAAGTTCAATGCCTGTTAATAACGTTCAAGCGTTACGTCCACCGGTTTTTCAAATGGGTGGACAATTACAAACCATCTTGCCGGGTTTGTTCCGGAAAATAATCAGTCAGCCACCCGCCGAGCTTATTGTACCAACACCCGATGGGGATGAGTTAGAAGTGGATATCTATGATCTTGGTGATAGGCCTTGGGTAGTTTTATGTCATGGTTTGGAAGGCAACAGCCGTAGACCTTATGTACTTGGCATGACTCAAGCTCTACTTGCCAGCGGCTACAATGTGGCTGCTTGGAATTATCGCTCTTGCGGTAATCAAGTTAATAAAAGGCCGCAATTCTATCATTCAGGGGCAACCCATGATCTCGATTGTATGGTGAATTGGGTAAGCAATCAGTTCAATAAACCCATCTTTCTGGCTGGATTTAGCTTAGGGGGTAATCTCATTTTAAAGTATCTAGGCGAAAGGTCAGCTGTAGCACAAGAGCAAATTGTTGCCGCAGCTGTCATTTCAGTGCCTGCCGATTTGGCCGGCAGTTGCACTCGCCTCGATTCACCCATTGGCTGGCCGTATCGAACCGTCTTCCTTCAGTCGTTAATAAAAAAGGTGAAGCAAAAAGCGAGGGTATTTCCTACTCTATTTGATTTAGAGGGCATCGATCAAATAAAAGGCTTACGTGAATTCGACGACAAGTTTACTGCTCCTTTGCACGGTTTTTTGAATGCGGCAGATTATTACAATAAATGCAGCAGTAAGCCTTTTATAGCGCATATTCGTCGCCCAGTACTCTTTATTACCTCCAAAAACGACCCGTTTTTAAATCAAAGTTGTTTCCCTATTGATGAGTGTAAAGAATCGCCGTTCGTTAATCTTGAGTTATTACCCAATGGTGGGCATGTTGGTTTTATGATCTCTGGGCAAGAAGAAACCTATCCAGAAGTAAGAGTACCATTGTTTTTTTCGAGATGTGAATAATTGGTTCATAGTAACGACTGGTTACCGATGTATTTTTGGTAAAAAGAGCTGAAGTGAAGTTTAGTGAGATAGTTGGTCAGCATAGTTTAAAGCAAAAGCTTGTCGCCACAGTCAAAGAAGGCCGCATAAGTCATGCTCAACTTTTTTTGGGGAATGAAGGAACAGGTGCTTTGCCTTTGGCACTGGCCTATGCTCAATATTTGAATTGCCAGTCACCCCTCGAAGCCGATTCCTGCGGAAATTGCCCCTCGTGCATAAAAACAGCGAAGCTCATTCACCCCGACTTGCATCTGTCTTTCCCTTTTGTAGTTAAAGAAAAAGAAGATGTAGCCGATTTGTACCTGAAAGAATTCCGTGAAGCGGTACTTGAGAATCCATACCTAAGTTATAACGACTGGATGGTAGCGCACAGTGGAGAGCTAAAACAGGGCAACATTCCCAAACCCGAGTGTGCCAGCATTATTCGCAAGTTGTCGCTTCATACCTTTGAGGGAAAATACAAGATAGTTGTTCTTTGGTTGCCCGAGTATTTGAAGGATACGGGTAATATCTTATTGAAAATTATTGAAGAACCACCGGCTAAAACAGTTTTTCTGTTGGTTGCCGAACGCCAAGAGTTGCTATTACCGACAATTTTATCGCGTACCCAACTCATAAAAATTCCTCGCATAACTACCGATGACTTGGCGGTTTGGCTAAACGATAAATTTCAAATCGGGCAGCAGCAGGCCCATAGTATTGCTTTACTTTCTGAAGGTAATCTTCGAACCGCTGTATCTTTGGTCGATCATGAGGTAAGTATCAACGAAGAGTTGTTCATCACCTGTATGCGTGTATGTTATAGTGGGGATGGGTTGAAAATACTCGATTGGGTGCTTAAAATTTCTGAGCTTACGCGCGATCAGAAGAAACACTTCTTACAATATGGCCTGCACATGCTGAGAGAATGTTTTCTCATGCAGTATGGCTCTGCGAAATTGGTGCGCCTGCGTGATACTGAACTAAAGTTTGTTCAAGATTTTTCGCCGCTTATTTTGAAGCATAATTTTCAAGAGTTTAATCGTGTCATGAATGATGCATCGTATTACATCGAAAGAAATGCAAATGCGAAGTTGGTTTTTCACAACATGGCCAACGAAATAGAAAGGTTGCTCGCACAAACGAAAAAAGCCAAGGCGTCGGCTGCAACGCCTGTGGCATGATTCCTTGTATATTTGTTAATTAGTAAAGCGCGTAAGGAATGGGATGTGGATCATGTAGTAGCGGTGGATGTTCACCTGCAGGTTGCGGCAACAAAGGCTCCTGCGCTAGTGGTGGATGTAACCGACTGAATGTTTTTGATTGGTTGTCGGACGTTGACCTCCCATGGGGGCAGCGCGAATTTGATATCGTAGAAGTACATTTTAAAGGTACACGTAAAGAATTTTTCAGGAATTCCGATGCGTTGGATTTGTTTCCAGGCGATTGGGTGGTGGTTGAGGGTAGTTCAGGACACGACGTAGGAAAGGTTAGCCTAAAAGGTGAACTTGTTCGACTTCAGCTCAAACGTAAAAAAATTGCCGAAGACAGCCCGAATATTCGCAAGCTATACCGCAAGGCGAACGAACAGGATGTAGAAAAACTGCTCGAATTACGGGCCAAAGAGCCAGAGGTAATGGCCAAATCACGGAATATAATCCGCTCCATGAAGTTGGATATGAAACTTGGTGACGTTGAGTTTCAAGCTGATAGATCAAGAATCATTTTCTATTACACCGCTGAGGAAAGAGTTGATTTTAGAGAGCTAATCCGTCATTTAGCGGATGAGTTTAAGGTGCGCGTAGAAATGAAACAAATAGGTGCACGACAAGAGGCAGGCAGAATTGGTGGCCTCGGTGTTTGTGGCCTGGAACTGTGTTGCTCTTCTTGGTTGAGCGATTTTAAAACCGTATCTACTTCTGCTGCACGCTATCAAAACTTGTCGCTCAATCCAGCTAAACTTGCTGGCCAATGTGGTCGCCTAAAGTGTTGCCTCAACTACGAACTCGATACCTATATCGACGCTCAGAAGGACTTTCCCAACGATGCGCGCATTTTACAAACAGCAGAAGGAAATTACGAGCTAATAAAGACCGACATCTTCAAAAAGCAGATGTGGTACCAAAAGCAACAGCCTAAAGGCGCACCTTTTAATACCGAAATTGTTCCATTTGCGCTAACGCCCGAGAAGGTGAAAGAGGTAAAAGAACTCAACAAAAAGGGGCAGAAACCGGCGACAATAGAAGAACTCATCGAACAATTAGAGGAAGAACTCGAATTGGTTGAGCTTGATTTTGAAAGTGTCGCCGAGGGTGGACTCGATCGTTTTGATCGGGAAGGACGTCGCCGAAAGAAGAAAAAAAGAAACAATAACCAGCGACCCGAAAGAACGTTTACTACGCCCACAAAGCAAGAAGCTAGTTCTTCTGGGGCAGAGGGTTCGGTAAGTAATCAGCGTCCAGAATCCGCACAATTTCAACAGAATCGTGGTCAGCGGCCAAACCAACATGGGCAGCCACGCGACGACCAACGCAATCGAGGACCTCGGCCCCAAGGGAACCGACCGAATAATTCAGCGCCAGGAGGTGCACGGGAAGAAAGAAGTTCGCCTCAGCCTGCTAATGTCCGACCACGTGAAGTGGGTGGCCAACCAAAAAATGATGATTCAGCGAATCCTCCTCCGCGGCAGGATCAGGGAGCGCGAGCCGAGGGTGAGCGACCAACGGGTGAGGCAAGAAGGGAAAACAACCCAAATAACCGAAACAGAAATAATCGTCGACGACCAAACCGTCCTAGGCCAGATAAACCGGGAGGCGAAGCGTGAAACGGTTTTTAGTAGTAGGGTTTTTTTATGCAACCGTTCTACTCGGATGCAAGAACAACGCCGTGGTCGATACGTTCAAGCCTATCGCCAATCAAGAATGGCGATATATAGATACCGTATCGGTGGATGTCCCTGTGGAAGATACATCGAGATTTTACAACGTATACCTCAATGTACGTCATACTGGAGCCTATGCCTATCGTAATTTATATGTGAGATTGCATCTTTATAGTCCAACAGGAGAAACAGGTACGCAAACTGTAAGTTTTAACTTGGCAGACCCTGCCGGAAAATGGCTGGGTAAAGGACTAGGAGATTTGCACGAGAGCAAAATACTTTGGCGTGAAGCAGCAAAGTTTACTTCAGTAGGTAAATATCGAGTAGTCATCGAGCAGTTTATGCGCGAAGATCCTTTGCCTGGTATATCCGATGTTGGATTGTTGGTTGAGTACGCAGAAGCAATTGAGTAATAAAAAAAAGGGGCCATACTTGGCCCCTTTTCGTTATAAGGTTTAGCTCTTAGTTTTTGATAAAGGATTTCGAAACGACTTGTTTGCCATTCGATACCCGTATGATATAATTTCCTTTGGGTAAGGTAGCAACAGGTATTTCGATGTTTTGATTGGCACTGGTAAAATTCATTTCTAACACTTTTTTACCAATCACATTATAAATTTCTAAATGACCATTTCCTAAGTTTTTCACCGATTTGAGGTAAAGAACATCGGTAGCTGGAATAGGGAAGAGTTTGAATTCTGGTTTTTTTACATCGGCAATGCTAGCACCAGTACTACCCATAAAAGTTATGGTTACGGAGTTAGACGGATTGCCCACTTCGAATACACGAACACGTGTTAAGCCCGTTCCGGCAGTATTGAATGGGTAAAAATGCACATCGATGTTGCCAATTTCATTTGCATTAAGCGTAAAGTCTGAGCTATCAGCGAGGTCGCTGTAACAGGTGATTACATCACAAACGGCCGATTTCCAATTCGCAGTAAGGCTATTGGTAATTCTTACCCATCGAAAAGTTGCAGAAGAAGTGCCTGTATTACGAACATTGGCTTTGGCAACCAATTCAAATTCACTAGCAGGACCATTCACGTAGTTGGTATCGCTGCCTGTATTCACCAATTGCGCTGAAGCACTACCGATAAATAAAGTGAAGATGGCTGATAGTAAGAGTTTTTTCATATGCTGTTTTCAAGCTGGTATCAACAAATATACCAAATGGAGGGGAAATATGCCAGAGACCAGTGGAGTTATGACACTTAAATTGCATTTCTTAGCGATTAGAGTAATCCATTATCGGCAAAACTGAAATATCCAGAGTTCGTAAAAATCACATGATCCAAAACGCTGGCATCTAAATGTTGTGCCAAAAATTGAATACGCTCTGTAAGCGCAATATCTGCTTTACTCGGATCGAGTTGTCCCGATGGATGATTGTGCATTAGGACTATAGAGCTAGCTTGATGTTCAACCATATGCTTTAGGATTTTTCGCGGGTCGGCTACTGTAGCCGTGATTCCTCCTACACTAATTAAAGCGAGGTGAATCAAGCGGTGCGCTCGATTTAGCAGGGCTACACGAAATTCTTCGTGAGGTACATCCTCGAAATAATGTCTAAAGTGTTCGTAAACGTCGTTACTTGACTTAATAATAGCAGTGTCGTTCGAGTTGGCTAAGTTTTTTCGACGCCTTCCGAGTTCTAAGGCTGCATGCAAGGTGCTTGCTTTTGCTGGACCTATGCCCGGAACACGCATGATTTCTTTAATGGTAGCAGTTCCCAGTTTGTTTAGGTCGCCCTGATAAACAGCAAGGAGCTCTCTGGCAACATCAACGGCTGTTTTTTTTCCATGGCCTGTACCAAAAAGTAACCCAATCAATTCTGCGTCCGACAGCGACTGCCTACCGTGCGTATTTAGTTTTTCTCGAGGACGGTCGTTGGGTAGCCACGCTTTAATTCCGATATTTTGATTCTCCATGGTTCATTGGGGTACAATGAACCAAAATAAAAAAGGCTTTCTGGAACCAGAAAGCCTATGCGTGATTGAAGATATTTTTTGCGAGAATTACGACAATCCATTCACAAAACGCATCAGTTTCGACTTCTGATGACCAGCTTTGTTGCGGTGGATGATGTTCTTTTTCGCTAAACGGTCAATACGTGATACAACCGAAGGAAGCATTTCCATTGCGGTTTTCTTATCGTTTACCGTTTTCAGACGCTTGATCATAGTCTTAGCAGTTTTCAACTGATAACGGTTGCGCAGACGCCTCACGGCTGTCTGACGGATTCTTTTCAGTGCGGATTTATGGTTTGCCATCTTTTCTTTGTTCGCTTTCCAAAACAGGAGTGCAAATATACCAACTTCTTTCTTTTACACAACATATACTCCTCATTTACTTGCTTTAAAATCATCTTGGCCCAACTCTCATCTAGATTTTCTTTAGATTTGCAGCATTAATACTATTTCTCATGAAAAATATTCTTTTTCTCTCTTTGGCTTTAGGCATGTTTGCCTGTGCCGAAGGAAATAAAACTGCAGAAAATGTAGAAGATACATCTGCCTACGAATACTATGGTGATACGATAACTACTGCCGGTGCATTGCCGGCTGCCGAACTTCCCAAGCTCATGGAAGGAAAAGAAACCATGAACGTAAAATTGGTTGGGAAAATAGAAGAATGTTGCCAGAAAAAAGGATGTTGGATGAAAGTTGATATTGGCGGTGGACAAACTGTACGTGTTAGTTTCAAAGACTACGGCTTTTTTGTGCCAATGAATTCTGCAGGCAAAGAGGTGGTTATGGAAGGTGTAGCTACATTAGACGTAACCAGCGTTGAATCGCTTCGCCATTTTGCTGAAGATGCCGGCAAATCGAAAGAAGAAATTGCAGCCATCACCGAACCCAAAAAAGAATTGGTTTTTGAAGCCAGTGGTGTAATTCTACGATGAAAAAGCTTCAAATAGTTCTTTTTCTGTTTTTCGCAACCGCTATCGGTATTGCGTGCAACTCATCTGAGCAAAAAGTTGATCAGGTGCAAGAAAAACCTAAAATTGCCGATGCCAAACCAATGGCCCTCATGATGCGGGCAATCTATGATCAAAGTGCCGAAATGAGATCTTGGGTTACCGACGGGAAAGCTTTGGATAGTAGCATTTTCCGTTTTATGGAATTTCACAAACTCGAACCCACCGACAGTACGGTTTTAGTGGAAGTATTTTATAAGCACAATGCCGACTTCAAAGCAGCTTTCGAAGAGTTGATAGCTGCTGGAGCAGACAAAGAAAAATACAATGCCATGCTTACCCAGTGTGTTAGTTGTCATGAAGACTTTTGTCCAGGACCTATCAAGCGGATTAACAAGCTCAGAATAGAGTCCTAGGCACTTGAAGAAAAGTAATTATTGCGAGCCCTCCCGAAACGGAGGGCTCGCTTCGTTTTAAATCCTATCGAAATGAAAAAGTATGCGGTATTATTAATAATTCTCGCTATCCCAACTCGCAATCTCAACGGTTGGGGATTCGCAGCACATAAACAAATCAATCGATCAGCGGTATTCCTATTGCCGGGAGAGATGTTTGGGTTTTATAAGGAAAACATCGACTTTTTGACGGAACATGCCGTAGATGCCGACAAAAGAAGACATGGCGTAGAAGGTGAAGCCCCAAAGCATTACATCGATTTAGATTTATGGGGCGAAGCACCATTTGATAGCCTACCACGTCGTTGGAATGATGCTGTTGCTCGTTTTGGAGAAGATAGTCTGATGAACAACGGAATTGTACCTTGGCATGTTGAAAGAATGTACTACCGCTTGGTTACAGCTTTCGAAACGAGAAATGCCCAACAGGTTTTACGACTAAGTGCCGATCTCGGACATTATATTGCCGATGCGCATGTGCCACTACACACCACAAGCAATTACAATGGACAGCTCACAGGTCAACATGGCATACACGCCTTACTTGAAACGAGAATTCCTGAATTGTATGCTAACGATTATAATCTGCTGAATAATAAGGCGGAGCCAATTCTACGACCATTACTCGACATTTGGGAAGTCGTTTTCAAGAGTCATAGTTTGGTTGATTGCGTGTTAGTGAATGAAATGAAAACAAGAAATTTGATTCCTGAGCACTTGCACTTTAGTTATGAGACCCGTGAAGGCAGGTCGGTGAAAGTGTTTAGCGAAACGTATGTAGCCGATTACCATCAGCGATTGAATGGTATCGTTGAAAAAAGAATGCGTGAGGCAATTTACACGGTCGCATCGTATTGGATGGGTGCGTGGGTGGCAGCTGGTCAACCCGGTCTTACCGATTGGCAGCTCAATAGGCAAGCTCAACTAATTGATTCTAGCTCCACAACGAATGCTGGAAATTATCGTGTAGAGCCGGACTGATCCGTCAATTTTTAGTACTTTCGCAGCGTCATGGATCAATTCAAAGATTCCTTCCTGCTTATCATTACAACGCCTATTTACATCATCCTAATAGGATTGGAAATGGGCATGAGCTATTTCCATGAAAAAAAATATTACACGCTAAAGGATACCATCACGAATGTGTATTTGTCGGCACTAAATGGCGGTATTGATCTTGCTTTTCGGGTAATCTACTTAGCCGCTTTAGCAGCATGTTATCAATACAAGCTCGTTACTATCGAAAACGTTTGGTTATACTGGTTTGCGCTCCTCATTTTGGAAGATTTCGCGTTTTATTGGTTGCACCGTATCGATCATGAAGTCCGCTTTTTTTGGGCAGTGCATGTTACCCATCATTCTTCCCAATTATTCAATTTAACCGTTGGATTTCGGTCATCGGTTTTTCAGCCACTTTACCGATTCATTTATTTTATTCCGATTGCATTTTTAGGTTTCCGTCCCGAAGACATTATGCTTATGTATTCGGCTACGCAGATTTACGGTATCCTCATTCACACCAAATACATCCACAAGCTTGGTTTTTTAGAGTATTTTTTAGCTACTCCTTCCCATCATCGGGTTCACCACGGATCAAATCCTCGGTACCTCGATAAAAATATGGGCATGGTTTTCATCTTCTGGGATAAGTGGTTTGGCACTTTTCAGAAAGAACTCGATCATGATCCGGTACAATATGGGTTAACATCCAATTTGAAAGATTATCATCCACTCAATGTGGTATTCCACGAATGGAAACAAATTGTGGTAGATGTAGTACGTGCACCTGGTCTTTACAATAAATGGATGTATTTATTTGGCCCCCCGGGGTGGAGCCAGGACGGCAGTCGTAAAACGAGCGAACAGTTGCGTGCAGAAATGGATTCTTAAACCAGATTTAGTTATTCCGGCGACGGAAGGCTATCATTGGTTTGTTCTTGCAATTCATCTACAACCGGTAAAGTAGGTATCACTTCTAAACTTACTTTGGTATGACCAGCAGTAATAAAATCTAATTCTTTAGCACCTCTTCTTGTCAAGTCTATCAAATGCCTCGCTCGTGGCGACATTCGATCGTTAATACGTACTACTATCGACTTTCCATTAGCCCGGTTGGTTACCTTCACGATGGTGCCAAATGGTAGCGTTTTGTGCGCTGCAGTGAGGCTATCATGCCTGAATATTTCTCCTGATGCAGTACGTCTACCCTGAAACTTTTTCGCATAATAACTTGCGCTTCCAGAATAAGGCTCTTGGTCGGATGGGGCGACTTGTGCGGCTGCGATCAGCCCATGGAAAAAGAAAAAGAGAGCTAATACACAATATCTCATCATTTCGAAGATACTAAGAACTGACAGAAGTAGGTCGATACTCTTTTGTAACTTTGCGACAAAACATCCAAAATGGCACTTCTCGAACAAATTAACAGTGATATTCTCCAAGCGATGAAGGCAAAAGATCAAAGTGCACTTCGTGGCCTTAGGGCAATAAAATCGGCTATTTTGCTGGCTCAAACCGAAAAGGCAGACGTAGTGCTCGACGCTTCCAAGGAGCTTCAAATTCTACAAAAATTAGCCAAGCAACGGAATGATTCGATGGAGATTTACAAAGAACAAGGCAGAGAAGATTTGTTTTTGGTTGAGAAAGAAGAACTATCACTCATAGAGAAGTATTTGCCCAAACAACTTAGCGACGAAGCGTTGAGAAGTAAATTGCAGGAGATTATTCTTGCATCTGGTTTATCGGGAAAACAGGCTTTGGGCCCACTTATGGGAAAAGCTGGAGCAGTATTATCAGGACAGGCCGATAATAAACGTATTGCTCAGGTTCTGCGTGAACTGTTGGAAAGCTAATGGGAAACTGGCTCGATTGGTTTCTGGCAGTTCCGGTAATTTGGTTTGCTGGAATGGGTTTGTACAAAGGTTTTGTCAAAGAACTGATTGGTTTTTTTGCGCTTTGGGTGGCTTTATACTTGGGTTTCAAAGGCATGTATATCCTGGCAACCTGGCTAAACGAATATTTCAAATTAGAAACACAATGGTTGCCATTCATTGGGTTTATTTTGGTTTTCATTAGTATACTCGTCGGATTAATTGCTTTAGGTAAACTCATTGATAAACTGATTCGGATTGTAGCCTTAGGTTTTTTCAATCGAGTAGGCGGCTTATTATTTGGAGCAACTAAAGGGGTGATTCTTATGAGTATACTGCTTTGGCTTGTGAATCAAGCGAATCTAATCGACCCTTTAGTGAAGCATAAAAGTTACATATACCCCTTTTTTGAACCACTTTCAGCTCGGTTATTCAATGCTTTCGATTCCTTGCTCCCTTTTTCAGGGCAGGTGTTTGAGGATATTGAACAATTATTCGAAACGCTAATAATGAACAACGAAGTTGAGAGTAGTTCTAATCGATAATTACGACTCGTTCACTTATAATTTGGTCGACTTACTTTTACAACAAGGGGTTGAGCTGGATATAGTTAGAAATAAATTTTGGAACGAAACAGACTTTTCACACGATGCCGTGCTCCTCTCGCCAGGACCATGTACACCGGCAGAAAATGGGAGGCTGATGGATGCAGTCGATTTCTATCACAGGCGTCAGATACCCATGTTGGGTGTTTGTTTAGGGCATCAGGCCATTGGCCAGTATTTTGGTGCAAACTTAATTCGTGCAAAAAAGCCCATGCATGGCAAAACTTCGACTTTGGTGTTTCAAGTGCAATCGAAAATATGGGACAACATACCCGATTTGAGTATGGTCATGAGGTATCATTCGCTGATTTTAGAAGATATACCCAAAGAATTAATGTGTACTGCTAAGTCGGACGACGGGGAAATAATGGCCATCGAGCACGAATCCTTACCCATTTACGGCGTACAGTTTCATCCCGAATCTATCCTCACCAATTTTGGATTGCAATTGATCAAGAACTTTCTTGATGCTTCAGCTGTGTGGAATGCACGTAAGTCAGTTGGACAATAGGCTTTTGTTTGTCAGAAAAGCATCAATTCTTGGTTATTACTTAAAAAAAGAAGGTATTGCTGGCAAATTTTAGATAGTTTCGAACATCGACAATGAAATTGCTGTTTAGCTCTCATGGATATTCAAGCTCTAAATAAGATTACTATTCCTACCCTCAAAAGTAAGGATAGCGTGTCTTTTGCATTGGAACTCATGCACGATGAGCGGCTTTTTGTTTTACCTGTCCTCGACGAAGATGGAATTTACCTGGGCATCGCTGATTACGATAGGCTTTTGAGCTTAAAAAAGACGAGCAAACTCAATCAAGTAGAGCTTATCCAACAAACCACTTTAACAAGCGTGAATAGCGTTTACGATGCAATAAGATTGTTCCGGACGGGACAAGAATTAGTTGTGTTGCTCGATGATCATGGCTATTTCGAAAATGTGCTCACCCCAAAGTCGATAGTAGAACATTTTGCTCAGCTAGGTGCGGTTGAAAGTCCAGGTGGCTACTTGACGCTTCGAGTTGAGCAAAACAATTACTCACTGAGTGAAATTGCACGTATTGCAGAAAGTAACAATGCATTGGTGTTGAGTTTGTTGTTGAGTTCCACCACCGATGTCGGGTATCTCGACATAACCTTGAAATTTAATCTTGAAGATTTAACGTATTTGATTGCTACTTTTGAGCGGTTCTCTTATCAGGTAACAGGTTACCACCATCAATCGAACGTAGGTGACCTGTATAATGAGAGATACCTTTCGCTCATGCGTTATCTCAGCACCTAGTATGTATATCGCTCTTTATGGACGCCCTGGCTTACAAGACCAGGTGCATGAAATACAATTACTGCTCTCAGCTCTAAAAAAGGCAGGTGTAGCACTTTGGTTGTACCAGCCATTGAAAGAATTGGTGCAAAACGAAAATTTAGAAGCGCCTTGGTTCGAAACTTTCGCAAACAAAGCAGAGCTCCCGGTTAAACTTGATTTTTTTATTACCATTGGTGGAGACGGTACTTTGCTGGATGCCGTGACCTGGGTGGGGGATAGAGAAGTGCCTGTATTGGGCATCAACTTTGGTCGACTTGGTTTCTTAACGAGTGCAGTTCCTTCTAAGGCAAAAGAAGCGGTAGATAACCTCATTAACGGCCGATTTACACTGGAGCACAGGAGTATGATACGCCTTTTCAGTGATCCTATTTTGTTTGCAGATGTACCTTACGGACTAAATGAATTTGCACTACACAAAAAAGATAGCTCTTCGATGATACGTATCAAAACCTTCATCGACGGCGAATTTTTGAACACCTATTATGCCGATGGATTAATTGTGAGTACACCTACCGGCTCAACAGGTTATTCCATTAGCTGTGGTGGCCCGATCATGTTGCCCGATGCGCCTAATTTTGTGATTACGGCAGTTGCTCCTCACAATTTGAATGTTAGACCTGTAGTTGTTAAAGACGATTCCTTGATTTCGTTTGAGATCGAAGGAATCGGCAATCAGTTTCTGGCTTCTCTCGATTCAAGGGTAGAAACGATAAGTGCAGATTTCAAACTGAAAGTAACTCGCCATAATAAAGTTTTTAAGCTAGTTCGATTGAACGATTATTCTTACTTGAAGTCACTTAGGAATAAATTACTTTGGGGAATCGACAAAAGAAACGGCTGATTTGATGCTTTTTCTGACAACAACCCCCTTTTGAGTTCATTTTCAAATAACTTCCTTTTATATTCGTTTTTCCATGTACTATTTGGAGGTTAGTAATTGCTCAAATCATTTCGAATGATCAAATTTTTGACAGGGTGTTTTGTCCTGTTGTTTATGAGTCTTGCGGTAAATGCTCAAAGCGTAGAATATGGCTTCAATGCCTATGCAACTACCTATTTGGGTGAATTAAACAACAGTAATACTTTTCTGTCGAATATCCGGTATGCCGGAGGTATGCACATCCGGAAATTCTTGACTCCATGGTGGTCTATCCGCGGAGATGCAAACTGGGCACGGATTGCTGGAGCCGATAATATTTCAACCACAGGTCCGAATGTGATATTAAGGAATTTGAGTTTCCGTTCTGATGTGCTCGACTTTAGTTTTACAACAGAACTTTTTGCAAGAGAAATAGGCATTAAAAGGAATGATTATCGCATGACCCCCTACATTTTTGGAGGGGTCAATCTTTTTCGTTTTAATCCAAAAGCAGAATTAGGAGGACAGTGGTACGAATTGAAGCCACTTAGCACCGAGGGGCAGGGTTTTCTGGAATACCCCGATCGTCTTCCTTATTCGTTAACTCAAATTGGAATACCCTTCGGAGTAGGCATGCGTTGGGCCATCAAAAAGAAGTGGAGGCTCGCGGTTGAAGCGAGTTACCGTTATACGTTAACCGACTATCTCGACGATGTGAGTCAAACACATGTAAGTCCAGCGGTTCTGAATGCGAATAAAGGACCTATAGCGGTTCAATTAGCCGACCGTCAAGGTGAGATTATTCCTTTTTTCCCGGGTGCGCAAGATGGCGATGTTCGTGGCGCGCCAAGAAATAACGATGCTTACGTTTTTGTGGGCGTTACACTTAGCTATGTAGTATATCGTAAAACCTGTCCGCGGTGGAAGTAATGCTCAAAAGGTGCTTTCTAGTGCTGGTGGTACTGGTATGTACCCTTACGGCTAACGCCCAAATCCATGAATTTGGAATAATTGGCACAGCTACACAGTACCGAGGTGATTTACGTACGACGATTGATTTTGATGCATTTCAACCAGGTGTTGGTGTTTGGTATAAGTACAATCTGAACCCCTATCTGGGTTTTAAGGGTGGCTATTACACCACCAATCTTGCTGCTTCTGATGCCAACTCTACTAACTTGTGGCAGATTCAGCGCAATCTAAACTTCTCCTCCTACATCAGTGAACTTTTTGGAGTGGTAGAATTCAATTTTCTAAAGTTTATTCCCGGCCACCATAAGTATATTCATAGTCCATATGTGTATTTAGGGCTGTCGAATTTTAGGTTCAATCCAATCACTGAACTCAACGGGCAAATCATTGAATTGCAGCCATTAGGTACGGAGGGTCAGGGTTTAGAGCAATTTCCCGACAGAGAGCGCTATCGTCTGCGGGCTTTTGCATTACCAATTGGCATTGGTTACCGAGTGAATTTTTGGCGATTCCATACTCTTGCTGTAGAAGCGAGTTATCGTTATGCATTAACTGATTACATCGACGACGTGAGTTTGACCTACGCTCCAAACGATGTGCTTAGAGCCGAAAGGGGTCTTACAGCTGCACAATTGGCCGATAGGAGCACTGAATTGGGCTTACCACAAAATCTACCCAGCAAACAACGTGGGGTTGATACGTTCAATGATGCATGGTGGTATGTGGGGGTTAGTTACATTTATACAATTAATTCGGGTAGATGTCCCCGATTTAGATAATTTTGCGTGCTTCAAACGCGGCCAATGTCCTTGGTGGAACAAATTGATATTACTCGTTTACCCGCTCACGTAGCAGTGATTATGGATGGTAATGGCCGTTGGGCCAACAGCCATGGCCAACATCGTATTTTTGGGCATCAACATGGGGTTCATGCTGTTCGAAATACCACAGAGGCCTGTGCCGAACTGGGGGTGAAATATTTGACTTTATACACTTTTTCGACAGAAAACTGGTCTCGTCCCGAATCGGAGGTCAACGCCTTGATGGAATTACTTGTGGCAACAATAAGGGCAGAGACTGAAACGTTGATGAAGAACGATATTCGTCTCGTTGCGATCGGTAATTTGGATTCTCTTCCGAAGTCATGTTACGCGCAGATGAAGGAAGCCATGGAAATTACCAAAGACAATAAACGCATGCAATTGAACCTTGCATTAAGTTACAGTTCACGCTGGGAACTCGTAAAAGCTGTGCAGGAAATTGCCAAGGAGGCGAAATCAGGAGCGCTGTTGCCAGAATCCATTGATGAAGCCCTCATTTCGCAAAGATTGATGACGAGTAATATACCCGATCCTGAGTTGCTGATACGTACAAGCGGCGAACACCGAATTTCGAATTTTTTATTGTGGCAGCTAGCCTACACTGAACTTTATTTCACAGATACCTTCTGGCCCGATTTTCAAAAGGATGATTTATACAAAGCCATCCTAGATTTTCAAAAGAGAGAACGACGGTTTGGCAAAACAGGTGATCAAATACGATTGATTTAATGAGTGTTTACCGCAAGCTTTTTTGGATCCTTAGCTTGATCCCTTTTATATCGTTCGCTCAAATACAAGTGGGGGAGGTCAATATTGACTATACAAAGCCCAAAGAGTATACCCTGGCAGGGGTCACGGTTTCGGGAACACAATTTTTGGATAAAGAAGTACTTGTTATTCTTTCTGGCCTACGCATCGGTGAAAAAATTACCGTTCCAGGTGATAAAATATCCAAAGCAGTTCAAAATTTATGGAAACAGGGCTTATTTGGGGATGTTCAAATTTTAGTTGACCGAATTGAAAGTGATAACATCTTTCTAAGCTTTTATCTCGAGGAGAAGCCCAGAATTTCACGTTTTGCTTTCAGCCGAAATCTGAAACGAAGCCAAGTTGATGATCTGAGTGAAAAACTCAAACCTTACAAAGGAAAAATTATTACCCAAAGTGTAAAGGTTACTGCTAGTCAGATTATTCGAGAGTTTTACGAAGAAAAGGGGTTTTGGGATGTGAGCATCGACCTGGTAGAAGTTCCGGATACCAATATTTCCAATGCTGTGACGGTGAGAGTTACTGTCAAGCCAGGTAAAAAGGTGAAAATCGGTGAGATTGTCATCAATGGAAATGAGCAGCTTTCCGACAGGAAGGTAAAGAAGGCTCTCAAAGAAACCAAAGAGTACAAATGGTGGAATATATTCCGTTCAGCCAAGTATTTCGAAGACAAGTACGATGAAGACAAGGATAAGTTGATTGAGAAATATTTGGCATTAGGATATCGTGATGCTAGAATATTAAGAGATAGTGTATACAAGCTGCCCAATAATCGATTTAGAATAGAGATAGATCTTGCAGAAGGACCGCGGTATTATTTTAGAGAAATTGATTTCACAGGAAATACGCTGTATCCCGATTCTGTATTACATAGAATTTTAGGCATAAAACGCGGTGAAGTATACAATCAAGAAACGCTTACCTCACGTTTACAGATAGACCAAAATGGCCGTGATATTTCAAGTCTATATATGGACGACGGCTATCTTTTCTTCTCCATCAATCCTGTAGAGGTAAAAGTCGATGGGGACTCCATTGACATGGAGATTCGGATATTTGAGGGTTCTCAGGCCACGATTAATAAGGTTACCGTTCAAGGAAATGATAAAACCAGCGATCACGTTATTATTCGAGAATTGCGTACACGTCCAGGGCAAAAGTTTAGCCGAAGCGATGTAATTCGAACAACCAGAGAACTATCTCAATTAGGATATTTCGATCCTGAGCAGATAGGCGTTACACCAATTCCAAATCCTGCAACGGGCACGGTGGACATAGAATATAAGGTTGCCGAACGGTCGAACGACCAGATTGAACTTTCAGGGGGCTGGGGTGCAGGACAAATTGTAGGTTCGTTAGGACTTGTGCTTAATAACTTTGCGGCGCGAAAAATGTTCGATGAAGAGGCTTGGAAGCCAGTTCCGTCGGGTGATGGCCAACGTTTAAGTCTGCGCGTTCAGTCGAATGGACGCTTTTTCCAATCGTACAATGCCTCCTTCACAGAGCCTTGGTTGGGTGGTAAAAAACCCAATGCACTTACAGTAAGTGCTTACACTTCCATCCAATCGAATGGTTTGACCGCAGCTAGTGGAAACCGGCAGGAAATACGTATACAAGGAGTCAGCGTAAGCCTAGGTAAGCGATTAAAAGTGCCCGATGATTATTTTACTTTGGTGCATTCCATCAACTACCAACGATTCACGCTCACCAATAACGCCCAAACGTTCTTTTTGCCAAATGGGCAATCCAACAACTTCTTCTTCAAGGAAACGCTAGCACGAAATTCAATCGACCAGCCTATTTATCCTCGTTCGGGTTCCAATGTAAGCTTAACCCTTCAAATTACTCCTCCTTTTAGTCTGCTGGGCCGCGGGAATTTTGCAGATTTGACTGATGCTGAAAAGTATAAGTGGGTAGAATACCACAAATGGCGTTTCGATGCCAACTATTTCGTTCGTTTAGTTGGCGATTTGGTTCTCATGTCGCGATTACAATATGGGTTCATGGGAGGGTACGACCGTACTTATGGAAACATTCCATTCGGGCGGTTTTACGTAGGTGGTGATGGCATTATGGGCTTCCAGCTCGACGACCGGGAGTTGATAGGCCTTCGAGGATATCAAAATAATACGTTGACGCCTCGCGATGCTGCAACCGGACAGTTTATTGGTGCAACTACTTTCCAGAAGTACACTATGGAGTTACGTTATCCGATTACGTTGAATCCAAGCGCAACAATTTATGTTACTTCCTATGTTGAAGGTGGGAATAGCTTTTTAAGCCTAAAAAGTTGGGACCCATTCCGGAATTTCAGGTCGGCAGGTGCCGGTGTGCGCGTTTTCCTACCCATGTTTGGCTTATTAGGTGTTGACTGGGGCTATGGATTCGACCAAGTGCCAGGATTACAAGATGCTCACCGAAGTAATATTCACATCTCAATTGGACAAACGTTTTAATTTTCTACAATGAAGCGAATCCTTTGTGGCATGGTATTTATGTTGCTGATTGCGACTAACGCAAGCGCGCAACGTTTTGCTTACGTAGATAGTGAATACCTGTTGGAACAAATGCCCGAATACAAAGCTGCTCAAAGTGAACTCGACGTACTAGCCGAACAATGGACCAGGGAAATTGAAGAGAAAAAACTTGAGTTGGACCGACTATACAGGGCTTTACAGGCGGAACAGGTTTTACTTTCAGAATCGATGCGTAAGGAGCGTGAAGCGCTAATTAAACAAAAGGAGGTTGAACTAGCAGAATTGCAACGTAAGAAGTTTGGTTACGAAGGTGAGTTGTTTCAGAAGCAGAAGCAGTTAATCAAGCCAGTTCAGGATAAAATTTACGATGCAGTTCAGAAATATGCCAGAGATAAAGGTTACGACATTATTTTTGACCGAGCAGGGGAATTCACCATGTTGTATGCGAATAACAAGCTCGACAAGAGTGATGAAGTTTTGGAGTTGATGGGTGTTGCGAAAAAAAGTAATGAAGCAGGAAAACAAGGTGGTAGCGGGCCTGCAAAAGGAAACACCCAACCACCCAACCGAAAAAAGTAAACTATATTTGAAACTCAATAAACACGACCATGTCAATTATTAAACGATTAGCGGCTATTGCGCTATTACTGATGGCCGCCACTACGGTTCAGGCACAGATAAAATTAGGACACATCAATTCTTCAGAATTGGTTGCCATGATGCCTGAAACGAAATTAGCTGACGATAGCCTAAAGCGTTATACTGAAGACTTAAACGGACAACTCCAAATGATGCTTTCTGAACTTCAGAATAAATATCAAGAGTTTCAATCGAAACAGTCAACCATGTCGGAAGCAGTGAGAGAATACAGAGCCAAAGAAATTCAGGATTTGCAAACCAACATCGACAATTTTCAGCAACGTGCTCAGCAAGACATTGCTAAGAAAAAGGAAGAAGTTTACGGCCCTATTTTCAAAAAAGCCGAAGGTGCTATAAAGGAAGTAGCTACTGAGGGTAAGTACAGCTATATTTTCGACACCAGTGTTGGAGCTGTATTGCATTCAAACGACTCTGACAATATCATGGATGCCGTTAAAAAGAAGCTTGGCATTACCGCAGAAACCCCGAAGAAGGACCCTGCTAAAAAATAAAAGAGCGAACAATCGACTTGCAAGGCACGAGAAATCGTGCCTTTTTTGTTCTGCTTTTTGCCTTCATATTAAAATCATCCTAAAAGGTATACCTAAACCCTATTTTTGGCTTGTTCATTCCCATTTTATTGATTTACTTTGATAGGTATGCACGATAATAAACCCGGGATGTTCCATCAAACCTTGAGAAGCTATATTTTACTTCTCCTCATTTTGGTATTCAGCACTTCAGGTTCGCTCAAAGCTCAGATTTCATCGGCCGACAAAGCCTTTGAAGTAGAGAGTTATATGGTAGCGGCAGATTTGTATAAAAAGGCCATAAAAAGTAAGGATAACAAAGCAAGAGCGACCTATATGGTGGCTGAATGTTACCGATTGGCCAACGATTTTAAAGTTGCAGAAAGTTGGTATGCACGTGCAATTAAAGCGCAATACGACGGAGCCGAATTGTATCTGAATTACGCCAATGTGCTTAGAGGTTTGGAAAAATACGATGAAGCAATAGAACAGTACAATACGTATTTGGGTCTAAATCCGGGAGACACCAAAGTAAAGTGGCTATTGGAGTCGTGCAAACTGGCTAAAACTTGGATCAACACACCTTCGCGTTATGAGGTGAATAATATGCGCATCTTTAATTCACGCCAATCTGATTACGGGCTTGCACTGTACAAGAATAACGGTGTGATGGTTAGCTCTACACGTGAAGATGCAACTGGAAAAAAAATATACGGCAGGATTGGGGAAGATTTTTCTGACATTTTCGAGTCCTATGTCGACCGAAAAGGTAAGTGGAGCAAACTAAAAATCTTACAGGGCGGTGTAAATACGCCAATGAATGAGGGAACCGTTACAAACAATCGTTTAGGTACAATTATGTACTTCACGCGATGCAATAGTAAAACCGGACGTTGCCAAATTTTTATGTCACGTAAGCAAGGTGCCAAGTGGTCGGTAGCCGAATTGGTGGAGATATTTGGAGATACGGTTAACGTGGGTCAGCCATCCTTAAGTAAGGATCAAAAGAAATTGTACTTTGTTGCCGACAATGCTGAGGGAGGATATGGTGGGAAAGACATCTGGTTCATGAACAAGGCCCGTGACGGATGGGATGCCCCCATTAACCTAGGTCCAACCATCAATACCGGTGATGACGAGATGTTCCCCAGTATTCACGAAACAGAAAACATCCTCTATTTTGCCTCCGATGGGCATCCAGGTATGGGTGGCATGGATATTTTTTATTCAGAGGGTGAAGGTACGGAGTGGTCCAAGCCTGAAAATATGAAATATCCGATTAACTCCGGGGCCGATGATTTTGCTTTTGTGGCAAATGCGCGTAGAGATAAGGGCTTTTTGAGCTCGAATCGGCCAGGTGGAAGGGGTTCCGACGATATTTGGCAGTGGGTGCTCACGCCATTGGTGTTCAACTTAAGCGGTATGGTTTTCGACGACTCTACTCGTCGTCCACTTTCAGGTGCTGAGGTAAAGTTGATAATGGAAGACAGCACCTATATGGATGCCATCACCGACAACAGAGGTAACTATACGTTTAAGTTACGTGAGGACATGCGCTACCGCATAGAAGTTACTCGGAAGGATTATTTTGCCGAAGACACCTCATTATCAACCAAAGGTCAGGAAACCTCGAAAGATTTCGTCATCAACCTACCTTTGAAAAAGGTGCCGATTGAAGAAATTACCTTGAATGACATCTTGTACGATTTTAATAGTGATAAACTCACGCCTACATCTAAGGAGAATTTGAAGGTGTTGGTAGACATGATGAAGAAGTCGGAAAATTTGAAGATATCTATCAATTCGCACACGGATGCACGTGGTTCGGATCAATACAATTTAGATCTTTCACAGCGTCGTGCACAATCAGTTGTAAATCACCTTATCGAGAACGGTATTGACTCGGCACGTCTAGTGGCGAAAGGTTTTGGTGAAACTCAGTTACTCAATCGTTGTGCGAATGGTGTGAACTGTAGTGATGAAGAACATCAACTGAATCGTCGTACTACATTTAAGGTAATCTCTTCCGACTTCAAAGGCATCATCAAGTATAGAAGAGTAACCGGCGAAGAAACAAGTGATGGAGACGAAGTATTCACCGACCCGAACAAAGAATAAGAAATAACTTAATTTGATAAATACAGAAAGGGCAGGGTAACTTTGCCCTTTCTTGTTTTTGCCATGGATCAGTCAAAATACAATCAACGTGGTGTATCAGCCACGAAAGAAGACGTACACAAGGCCATTGCCGGACTCGACAAGGGTTTATTTCCTAAAGCTTTTTGCAAAATACTTCCCGACTTTCTTGGTGGCGACCCCGACTACTGCAATATCATCCATGCTGATGGTGCAGGCACTAAATCATCACTAGCGTATTTGTACTGGAAGGAAACCGGTGATTTAAGTGTTTGGCATGGCATCGCTCAGGATGCTGTGGTGATGAACTTAGATGATCTATTGTGTGTAGGCGCTACCGATAATTTTCTTCTGTCATCTACCATTGGCAGGAACAAGAACCTTGTCCCCGGTGAAGTGATAAGTGCCATAATTAACGGCACACAGCAGTTTGCCGATCAAATGTATCGATACGGTGTTCATATGCATTTTGGTGGGGGAGAAACAGCGGATGTGGGCGATTTGGTACGAACGGTAATTGTAGATTCTACGGTCACTGCTCGAATGAAAAGAGAACAGGTTATCTCAAACGACCGTATACAGCCCGGCGATGTAATAATTGGTTTTGCATCATTTGGGCAAGCGGTTTATGAAACGGAATACAACGGCGGGATGGGCTCAAACGGTTTAACCTCAGCGCGTCACGACGTTTTTGCCAAGTACCTTGCTGCCAAGTATCCGGAGAGTTACGATGGATTGGTTGATGCTGCGTTGGTTTATTCGGGCAATAAGAAATTAACCGACCAAGTTGAAGGTGTTCCACTAAATGCTGGTAAACTGGTGTTGTCGCCAACACGAACCTATGCGCCTATTTTAAAGCCCTTGATTGAAGCATTAGGTTCAGAAATACATGGCTTGGTACATTGTTCAGGCGGAGGTCAAACCAAAGTGCTCCATTTTATAGATAGGCTCAAAGTAATCAAGGATAATCTTTTTGCTACCCCACCGCTTTTCTCTTTGATACAACAGGAGTCGGGTTCAGACTGGAAGGAGATGTATCAGGTATTTAATATGGGGCATCGTATGGAACTATATGCCAACGAACGGCATGCAGCCGAGATAATCGCACATTCAGAAAAATTGGGAGTAACCGCAAAAATCGTTGGAAGGGTAGAGGCGCAAGATCAAGGGGCTTCGGTACACATTACCAGTGAGCACGGAAAGTTCCTTTACGGGGCATAAGGCAGAAGTCCCGAAACGTTGTTGGCAGCTACAAAAGGTTGAGTATCGTGAAGTTGTTCACCACCTAAGACGCGCTCGTAATAGCCTAAGTAGTTTTTGGCCATTTCTAGGTGATTGAAGCGGTCGAGCGCATAAGAATGACACAGTTTTCTGCTGAAGTAGGTCAATTGATCTAACGCTTCAACCATTTGAGTGCCTGATGTACTTAAAAATCCAACGTCTTCAATGATTAATTCAGGCATGCTACCATATGGGGTGGCAAACACCGGATTGCCAAAATACAGGGCTTCGATGGGTGCAAGTCCGAAAGGTTCATGCCAACGAATTGGGTTGAGCAAAGCTAGCCCATGATTCAGTAGAGCATTTTTTTGATCTCCTCCGAGTTGCCCTCTGAAATGAACAAATTTGTTGAAGCTAATCTTCCATCCCCCAATTATCTGGATGGGTGTTTTTCTGTTTTTTGCGATCTCAATAGCCCCATTGACATTTTTCTCTTTACGTGAAGTTTTTGCCAAAAAGAGTAGATGTTTACGATCGGCTTTCCAATCTACTTTCCCGTATTCGTCCCAATCTAATCCGTTGTACACAAAGTGTTGTGCATGGTGTCTTTTAGCGTGATTTTGACTCAGAAATACCGTATTGGGCTGAAATTGCTCGCTTGCTTTGCCATTCCCATGAATGGTAACCAAATAGGGGGTGGATAAAGGTTCTGCAATCGGGAAGTGTACGTGCACCAAGTCAATATTCGCAGGAATTTGTTCTTGTAGCGGCTTACTGTGGTGATAAGTATATACCATAGCAAACGGACAGCTTGAACCTTCGGCAACCAGATAGCTCACCTGGTGACCTAGAGCGACCAAAGCTTTACCTAGTGCCCAAATTACCCGCTCGGTTCCACCGTACTTAAGCGCAGGTATTTTGGTGTTGTTCACAAGTAGTATATGCATATACCTTTTGGCGTTTGCGTCTATGCTTCGGTCGACGGCAGCATAGAATTATTTCGCGTAGGCAATCGAACGCTTCTCGCGAATAACGGTGACTTTTATTTGTCCTGGATATTGCATCTCGTTTTGAATACGCTGTGAGAGGTCAACAGAAAGTAATTCTGCTTTTTCATCGGTCACTTTTTCACTTTCAACGATCACCCTCAACTCACGTCCTGCTTGAATAGCAAATGCTTTTTCAACACCTCCATACGACATGGCCATGGCTTCGAGCTCTTTCAAACGTTTGATATAACTCTCCACCACTTCACGGCGAGCACCCGGGCGAGCACCGCTTATGGCGTCACAGGCTTGAACGATAGCCGAAATCGGGTCGGTCATTTCAATCTCGTCGTGGTGCGCACCAATGGCGTTCACGATAACTGGATGCTCTTTGCAGCGTTCGGCTATTTGCATGCCCAGAAGGGCGTGGGGCACTTCGGCATTGTCGTCGGGAACTTTGCCTATATCGTGTAACAATCCAGCCCGCTTGGCCAGCTTTGCATTTAAGCCAAGCTCAGCTGCCATGGTTGCACATAAGTTAGCCACTTCACGGCTGTGCTGGAGCAGGTTTTGGCCGTACGATGAACGGTATCTCATTTTACCAACTAATCGAACCAGTTCGGGGTGAAGGCCATGAATCCCTAAATCGATACATGTGCGCTCGCCGATTTCAGCAACTTCTTCTTCGATTTGTTTTCTGGTTTTAGCCACTACCTCTTCGATGCGTGCAGGGTGAATTCGACCATCAGTGACCAGTCGGTGTAAGGCAACTCGAGCAATTTCTCTTCTTAAAGGGTCGAAGCAACTGAGAACAATTGCTTCAGGCGTATCGTCAACGATTAATTCAACACCAGTAGCGGCTTCAAATGCGCGAATGTTCCTTCCTTCACGACCGATGATTTGGCCCTTGACATCGTCGTTTTTGATATTGAACACCGAGATGGCATTTTCTATCGCATGTTCGGTGGCGGTACGCTGAATGGTTTCAAGCACAACCTTCTTGGCCTGTTTGTTGGCCTGAACTTTTGCTTCATCAACGATATCTTTAACTTGAGAAAGCGCTTGGGTTTTGGCTTCTGCCTTCAAGGATTCGATGAGCTGTTGTTTTGCTTCATCAGCCGTCAGATTTGCAATTTTTTCGAGCTGCTTTACAATGTTTTGATGCGCTTTGGCAGCTTCTTCTTTCCGTTGCTCGACAATTTCGAGCTGGCGGTTTAAGTTTTCGCGTTGTGATTCAAGCTCCGATTCTTTACGCGCTGTATGCTCAAGTTTAGAGTTGAGGCTTTGTTCTTTTTGCTTCAATCTATTTTCATTCGCAAGTACAGCTTGGCTTCTCTTGTTTATTTCTTCGTCGTGTTCTGCCTTAAGCTGCAAAAAACGCTCTTTAGCTTGGAGTTCTTTTTCTTTGCGAATCGACTCAGATTTGAGCTGAGCCTCATTGAGAATGCGCTGAGCTTCTTTTTCAGCTTCTTCTTTTTCTTTTCCTATCGCTTTTCCGAGAAGAACCTTACCGATTCCTATGCCGCCACCTAAGGCGATGACTGCTGTAACAATAATTTCTATCATAACTTCTTTACACGTTGACGGCCAATGTCAAATGTAGCAGAAGACGATTAATCCGTTTGTTGAGACAAAGTGGTGTCGAGCATTTGCTCTAATTCACGTAACCGAATCGCTAGTTCGTCCATTTCCGATTTCGATTTACCATCGATAGAAACTAACGAATTGGCTATAAACAAGGCTGCCATTGCCAAGTGATCTTGTTTATCGGCAGCAGGATATGCCGTAGCGTATTCCTTATATTTTTCAGTCAAAACACGCTCTGCCTCCCGGAGGCGTGGTTCTTCGGTTTGATCCACGACTAGGGGGTAAGTCCTGTCGCCTATGTTGATCTTGATATTTATTTGTCCCATTGCTTGGATTCGAGTCGTCTGCCTGCCACTAATCATTCATTAGCGCAATACATTTATCGATTTCCTTTATAAATTCATTGATCTTCAGCTTGGCTTCCTGCCTTGCACGAGGGTCTTGACTGAGTCCATTCGTGATTTTAAGGAGTTTTTTCTGAGCTTCAAGTTCTGCAATGAGCTTTTTCGCTTCCTGTATTTGAAGTTGAAGAACAGTGTTCTTCTCTTTTAATACAGCATTATTTTCTTCCAACGTTCGATTTCTCTTCTGCAAACGGCTCACCCTTTGCTTGATAAAATCTAATTGTTGAATGAAAAGCGAAGTACTCATGAGTTTATTGACGCACAGTTGCGGCTAAAGTCGTTTCAAATTTAGTCATTAATTTATTCATCACGGCTTCAATCTCTGCTTCGTTCATGGTTTTGGTCGAATCTTGGAAAAAGAAACTCATGGCATATGATCTTTTATCTAATCCTATCTTGTCGCCTTCATACACGTCAAAGAGATTTACCTCCTTCAATAGTTCACCGGCAGTTTCTCGGGCAAGATCTTCAAGTTGTTTGTACTTAACTGATTTATCAATGACCAACGCTAAATCGCGTCTTACGCCGGGATATCTACTCAACTCAGTAACCTGGAGGGTTTTCCCTGAAATCGAACGGGTAAGTAATGACCAATCAATTTCGATGTAATACACTTCCTGCCGAATGTCATATGACTTAAGTACTTTTTGAGATACACTACCGATTTGTGCTAACACCTTCCCGTTTAAGGTGTAGCAAAGTCCATATTTAAACAGTTCGTTCGTGCTTTCTTTTACCTTGCAAGCCGACAAAAGTGAGGTCCTATGGAGTATAGTTCTTAATGCGGCATGTGAATGATAGAAATCGGCTTTTTTTGGTTTGGAATACCAACTGTCTTCGTGTTGCGCACCGGTAATCCACAGCGCCATCATTTCTTGCTCAACCCTCGACTTATTTTGTTTAAAGTATACTTTTCCAAATTCGAAAAGATGTAAGTCGGTTGTTTTCCGGTTCAGGTTGTACTGTATGGATTGAAGTCCGTTGAACAATAAACTGGGGCGTAGCACAGGAACTTCGTCATTTACGGGGTTGAGTACACGAATTTCATTGCCTTTAAGTGCCGGAAGGTGATCGAGTTGCTTATCCCCTATAAAACTCAGGTTCATGATTTCGGTATACCCTAATGCTACGAGCAGATCCGATAAGGTTTGTTGCCAATCGTTTTTGTGCTGCCTTAGAGGATAAGCGCGATTATACCTGATCTCTTCGCCATTATCGATTTTATTGATACCGTATATTCTCAATACTTCTTCAATAACATCTATCTCTCGCGTCACGTCAATGCGGTAGTTTGGGGCAATAACGGTTAGTGCGTCAGAATAATCAGCTGTGATTTTGAAATCGAGACAATTCAAAATTTCCTTAATGGTTTCGCGCTTGATTTTTTTGCCAATGATCTTGTCGAAATTGGCATAGAGTAGGTGCATTTCTTTTAGTGGAGCTTGTTCGGCGATTATATCAACCCACGTTGAGCTCAATTCTCCTCCTCCTACTTCCAAGATTAGGCTGGCGGCTCGCTTCAATGCAGCCAGGGTGATATTGGGATCGGTACCTCGTTCGAAACGATACGAAGCATCACTTTTGATACCCAAGAGCTTACTGCTTTTTCGTATGACAGAAGCATTAAAACATGCGCTTTCAAGAAATACCTGTGTGGTATCGGCCTGAATAGAGTCGTGCATACCACCCATCACTCCAGCTACACCCATTGCTTTTTGCGCATCGCATATGAGTAAGTTGGATGGACTTAACTGATATTCTTGCTTGTTGAGTAGTGTGATTTTTTCGTCCTTTTTTGCAAAACGAACGTTGATTTGATTGCCAATAATTTGCCGCAAATCATATGCATGCAGCGGTTGGCCCATTTCGAACATGACAAAATTGGTCACGTCCACTACATTATTAATTGGATTATGCCCGATGGCTTTTAAACGATCTTGTAGCCATTTGGGTGAAGGTCCAATTTTAACCCCTGATATACTTACGCCACTAAATCGGCTGCAGCCGGCAGGGTCGAGAATATTTACTTCAACGAGATTTGCAATGTTTTCAACTATCGCTGGAAGGTCAGTATTCGGAAATACTGCTTTTTTGCGGTAGTAGGCTGCCAAATCACGCGCTACTCCATAATGCGAAATGGCATCTGTTCGGTTTGGTGTAAGCCCTATTTCTATTTCATAATCTAGTTCGAGTTGGAAAATTGAAGTAGCCGGTGCCCCAATCTTTGTAGAGCTATCCAGAACAATAATTCCATCGTGGCTTTCTCCAATTCCTATTTCATCTTCGGCACACAACATGCCCTGCGACAATTCACCGCGTATTTTGGCTTCTTTTATTTGAAAAGGCTCACCTTTCAAAGGATAGAGTGTGCAGCCTACTGGAGCAACAATCACTTTCTGACCTTTTGCCACGTTCGGAGCGCCACAAACGATGGACCATCTGTTTTCTCCATCGGTAGTTACCGTGGTAAGTTTCAGTTTATCGGCATTTGGATGCTGCTCGCAGCTTAAAACCTCTCCTACAACAAGCCCCTGTAGTTTAGCTGGGTCTTGACCTATTTTTGTGAATCCATCTACTTCGAGGCCTATTTCGGTTAAGATGCTTAAACATTCACGTAGTGGAATGTTCATATCGAGGTAAGTGCTTAACCAGTTGTACGAGATTTTCATGTGCCAAAGTTAAAAATAGAAAGCGCTTGTAGGGGTACTACAAGCGCTTTTTCAGTGAGATATGTGAATATCAATAATGCTGTAAGCGAATCATCTGTCTGCCTTCGCCGTTTTGCAACTCTATGAAATATAAGCCAGCAGCAAATGAAGCTAATGAAAGCTCTATTTCGTTTTTGCCGGCATCCAATAAAGCTGGCGCTAAGGTTTGAACTATTTGACCCATAGTGTTCAAAATTCTAATTTGAACTTCAGAGCTTTTGGTGAGTTCAAATTTTAGATAAGCAGTATTGGCTGCAGGGTTTGGATACACAACAAGGTTATTCAAATTATCAGTCTTTGCCACAGAAGCTGCCGGGGCAATGTCCCAAATGATGATATCGTCGATTGCAGCTTCAACTATGCTGCCACCGGAGCTAGGCTGACCGGTCACTGTCGGGTCTTGCGCAAGGAATCTTAGTTGCACAGTTGCATTGGGCTGAACGTGATCGGCCACACGGATGACGTTTCTTCTCCAACTTCTGTCGCTGTGTACCGTACGTTCAATGCGCCTCCATGTTGAACCATTATTTGATATATAAACCTCCCAAAAGTCGGAATTAGGATTGGTTCCGGTTTCGTTGGTGTACCAACGTTGGTAACTAATCACTGGATCGCTGTATAAGCTTAAATCAAAATTAGGAGTAATCAAATTGGTTCTGCCGCCATCTACATCGGCACTACCTACAGAGCTATTAGCCGAGCTGGCATTTTGTGTGACGAAACACATGGTCCCTCCTGGAGTAGCATTTGTACCGGGTGCGGTAATGGTGCTGGGGTCGCCAGGAGTTGCGAACGAAGGAATAGGTACTGCCGCTTGCCAGCGACCTGCAGTGGCATTATCCGTAGCCAGGCCTAACGTCCAATTGACAAGTGTAGCAGAGGTATCTTCTACATCGTCGCGATCGTATTCCACAAAGCCCACAAGCATATTGTAAGGCAATGCTGGATCACTTGAGTTTTCGGCATTTCTGGGTTGTGAGCCCGAAACTGCTCCACCAACATCTTTGAGTCGGAAATAATAGCGTAGAATGGTGCCGGGAGCTTGAGCAGGTATATTGCCCGTGTAGGTGTTTCCTGCTTGACTTAACGCTACTACGTTTCGAACAGTGCTAGCATTAACTGTGTAAACCAACTGTACCGAATCAAGAAACGCGTCGAGGGGCGGTTGAATATTTACATTCACATTGAATGGAATCCCAACATTGGGTTGTGTGTCGGCTTGTTGTGAATAATTGAAGCTAACGTTGGTAAGCAAACGAATTCCATGAAACGCGAAGGCCGAAATAATTGACGACATATTGGGTGTCCCATTCGTGAGGTCATTGTCGTTATCATCGGCTTGCAGCGCATCGATGAGAATATCGGTATACAACTGCCCTTCTTGACCATTCGGTGCATTCGGCAACCCATACATGGCTTCCGAGAGAATCTGCATCTGAGTTTGTCTAGAGCCGATATTATTAGCCGTACGCCACCATGCTCCACAGATGATTTCACCGTCGGCATGTACTTGGCCAACTAAGTTCTGCGGGAATATTTTCGGGTTGATGTCATACCTGCGAATAACCTGAGTAGGGGTATTGGTAAAACCTACACCTAATACTGGATTGTTGGTCAGTGTGATGGCGTAGATATCAGAATAGCCTTCCCCCATGGCGCCATTTTGGAAGTTTTGACCCAAGGCATCATAGAAATAATTGGTAATGGCATGACCATATTCGTGATAAATCACGTCGGCAACCTGTGAGAGCGCATTACAACCACCGGCAGTGGTGTAGAAATTTATCGAGTTGCCATTAAAAAAGGCGTTACATGTTCCGTCGGTACGGTCGACGCGCGTGGTTAACGGAAAGTCGAGCGCTGTGAAGTTGGGCAAAAACGACTTCATGTAGTCGTGCACAATGCTAGTATGGTAGTAGGCCGAAATGTGACGTATCGATGCAATATCCGGAGTAGTGCCTTGGCCGTCGAACAACACAGAGTCGGTAGCTGCTGTGATGCTCGTGGTAAATGTAGGAGTGATATTGGCAGAATTGCCCGAAACCACTTTCGACCAACGACCTTCGAGTGAAAGGGTGGCATTTTTCGGGAAAGGGCCGTTAATTGTTAGGCCACCTTCGAGATTGGTGAAGCTGGGAGTTCCGTCAACTACAACGCGGATATAGGGTAAAGTGTAAACTGCTGACGGATTGAGAAGATGTGTTGGGAAAATTGTTCCTTTTACAACAAATGACCCATTCGATGGGGCTATTTGTACTACTTCATTGTGACGTGACAATACAACGCCTGTGTGCGCATCTACCAAAGAAATGAAACGCGTAGGCATATTGTTGTCGTGCTCGTCAACCCCTTCGGATACTACGGTGTATACTAAATGGAAGTCGTAATGACGGCCTTTGGGAATAGCCAGCACGCGTAAAGCTGTTTCAACCCGGTTGGTTTTTATCAATTCAAGGCCAGCTACTGCCGAAGTAATGGCAGCATCTGCTTGAATATTGGCCTGCGAAGAGAGTTGAATGTTATTGAATACATCTGCTCCAAAAAGAATCAACTCACCTTTTGAACTCAACTTAAAGGTTAGCCTGCTGTTGATGATTTCAAGCCCTTCGTGGTATTGTGTGAAATTAACAAAGGTGTATTTTTCGGAGCGATGGGTGCCTTGCAGTTGCAAATTGGCCATCGGAATGTCGAAAAGTGCAAGTTCTTCGTTCACAAAATTACGTACTGCTTGTACAGGATCGGTCGACGACGATAGGTAGATAGGATCCCCAAAAGCGCGATGTGGTTTTTGGTTAGATTCGTTGAAATGAACCGACCAACGTGGGTGACGATTTAAAAATTCTTTCCAAGCCCTGCGTTCTCTGAGTTGAGCCTGCCACGCTTCGTCGAATAGTTGGGTTTGTTTAACATACCGTACTTCTTTGTCGCTACCATCGTGCGCAAAGCCGATTTGAAGTGCTGAAATGAGCACTAAAGAAGCTAAAACAAGTCTTTTAAGTGGATTATACATAGATGCTTTCAAGTTCGAATATCAATTATACTAAAAAAACCTTTACGGTCTTCTTTGATGCGAATAACGTAGGTTTCATTTTAAGGTTTTAGCTTTGCCGTATTATGATGAAAATCAGTCGCCTGCTTACCCTGTTTGTCCTTATCGCATTCGGTACATCACAAGCACAAAATCCGCTACAACTAAGCCAAAGCCAATTGGTATTTTCAAGTACCAACGAATTACAAAAAGACAGTTTAACGGTTACCCTAACCAATAGCTCTTCTCAACCCTTGAACATTACGGTTGTGCCCGCATCATTTTATGGTAGCCGACCATTTTGGGTGCAGGATAGTGTATTTACGCTAGCAGCAGGGGGGCAGCGGGTGGTGAAGGTTTATTTTCAACCTAAGCACAATCTTTTGAATAATAGCGAATTACTCTTTGTGAATTCGGGTGGCAAAGGGGCGGTTACCCTAGATGTTCGCGGTCAAGGCACCTACAGCAATAGTTATTACAGCGCTACACAAAATTTGGAAGGTCAAGCTTTAAAACAGGCCTTAAATACCCGCTTGGCGTTGAGCTACAATTCTTTGGGTTACAATAGTGGGCGCATTTACATGTTCGGTACACTCGATAATTGGCAGCTGAATGGTCGTGAACCTGGACGTAACACGAATAAAACCGAATGTGTGTACACCGCACGTACCATAGAAAATTACCCGGTAAATACAGGCACGCTCAACAATGCTCCCTATTCGATGAATACGGAGCATACCTGGCCACAGAGCCAAGGTTCAGACGTTGAACCTATGCAAAGCGACTTACATCATTTGTATCCTTCCGATGGACCAACCAATTCTGCAAGAGGCAATAAGCCTTTCCGGTGGGTGCCCAATCCAACCTTGACGTATACGGGTGGTTCTAAGGCCGACGCGGTTTATTTTGAGCCCCGCGATTTTCACAAAGGAAGGGTAGCCAGCTCGATGTTGTATTATGCCGTGCGCTATTACAATAATTCCAATGTGGCCTTGAGTTATCTCCAAGCACAAGAAAGTTCGCTGCGCGATTGGTTGAAAATGTATCCGCCTGATTCGATTGCTATTCGTAGGAACAACGGTATATTTTCTCAACAGGGAAACCGCAATCCTTTTGTAGATTATCCTCAGTTGATTGACCGTGTCGACAACCTAGCATCGGCAACTTCTACCACTCCAGTTCGCACTTCGATGCTACTTACCGATACCCGTGTTCAACTCACAGGCTTGGTTCCGAATAATGTGGTGTATAAAGTTGTAGTGGTAAATACTGGCAATCAGCAGCTCCAATTGAGCAATCTGAGAACCACTGGCCAAAACTTGACAGTTGCCAATAGTTCGTTAAATATTGCACCAGGTGAATCGGCTACAATCGACCTGACTTATTCAGGAACGAGTACCACTTTCACCGATACTTTATTGGGAAGTACAAATATATCTGGACAGCAAGTGGAAGTGGAGTTCGTGGCTGCAGGAGGTTCGGTGGTGGTACAAATGGGTGCTTTGCTTTTACCTTGGGCTGGAAGCCAGATTGCGCTTGACCCGGCTACTCCCCAAAACTTGAGTTTCCGCTGGAGGCAAGGCAGTTCTAACGTAAGCTCTGCACTCCAATACCGATTAATCATTCGGCAAAACAGCGGTTCGCAAATCATTGCCTCATTTAATGCAGGAACCGATACGTCTATTTCTGTAGCTTATTCTTCATTAATCGATTCGTTGATCGGGAAAGGTTTAAGCGGTATCGTCGACGCTACTTGGTCGGTTGAAGCTTCAACTGCAGGCATTTCTGCCTTAAGCAATGAACAACGCCCCATTCTATTTGATTTGAGTTTGGTAAGTATTCCCAATAACCAGCTGTCGAGCGTTAAAATCTACCCCAATCCCATTGGCAATTACGACAAACTCTTGCTTGAAAGTCGAGTAGCACCTCTATTTGCCGAATTGTACGATAGCCAAGGAAGGAAAATTGCGTTGAAGGCAGAAATTAGCGCAGCAGGCACGTATTACCAATTGAATGGATTACAGGCGGGCATCTACTTTTGGAAAGCACAATTTCCAGATGGTAGTGTAATGGTGAAGAAACTGATAGTGATACAACAGGAATGAAACAATTAGCCCAATTGATCATGGCAGCCATGGCGGTAATGATAACCGAATGGCTAATCCCTGGTGTTCATGTAGATGATTTTTTAACAGGGGTATTGGTAGCTCTGGTTCTTGTAGCGCTGAATGCGTTACTCAAACCTTTACTCATCTTGCTAACCATACCGATTACGCTTTTTTCTTTTGGGCTGTTTTTGTTGGTGATTAATGCAGTGATTATTCTCATCGCCAGTGAGCTGGTGCCTGCTTTTAAGGTAGATGGCTTTTGGGCGGCATTTTGGTTTAGTCTTCTTTTCAGTTTCGTGCAGTCGCTGCTCGAAGGAATTAACCGAGGATTCGAAAGGCGTCAAGGAAATCCGAGCTAATCGTCGTTTTTTGTCATGTTTAGGTAGTGAGCTGCTAAGTCGATTGGCATAAATTTCAAGGTGTTGGGTTCGTATTTAAACCCAACTACAATGCAATTAAAAACCATCCTTGCCATCTTCCTCATGGGAACCTTGGCCGTGTCGTGCAAAGACGACCAAATTCTTCCTCCCGTCCCTGTACCGGTCCAGCGTACAATCGAACAGCGTATTCAGGCTAGCTCATGGCGCTTGGCTTCGTGGGAAGCAAAAAACCCATCTACGGGTGAAAACTTCAATTTTTATGAAATCATTCTCGAAAGCTGCGACTACGACGATAAGTTTTCGTTCAAAGCGCAAAACAAATTGGAGATTGACCGCATGCTTCAACTTTGTGAACCTGGCGAACCTCGGTTATATACTACAAATTGGTCGTACCAGGAAAGAGATAGTACCTTGAGTTTTACTATTTACGATGAACAAGTAAAAACCAAGGTGTATCAAATCAACGATTCTACCTTCAGTATTCGTTTTAAGTTTCCTCAAATGTTTCCCGATTTGGTTCAGGAATGGCAGTTTAAGAAGTACTGAGACCAGCTAATCACGGTTGAGCCATCTGTTTAACGACAGGTGGCTTTTTCATTTATAACTTGGAAAAAAGCAGTTATTGACTTATGTTCGTGTCTTTCATTTTTTGGTATATGTTCAGAAAATTTATAGGGTTAGCTGTCCTTGTTATTTGTGTTTCAGCTTGTAATAAAGAAGAATCTCCTGTTATTCCTCCCGTCATTCCCTCTAATGATGAACTATTGAGGAGTGGTAGTTGGCAATTAACCGATCACGTGCAAGTGATTGGTGCCAATCGGATTTCAATTTATACGGCAAATTACCCTGAATGTGAGCGTGATAATTTGTTCATTTTCGGCGATAGTAGCAGATTTATCGTGGATGAGGGTGCATTGAAGTGTTTCAGCTCAAGTCCGCAGCGCGATACCATTCAATGGGCACTTATTGGCGATACGGATCTTCGGATCATCGATGATTTGGACACAACCAAACGTACCATCAATTCGATTAGCACTTCTGAGATGAAGCTGAGGTTTACTGCATCCAATAATGTGGTGAACGAGTTGGTATATACCAAACGCTAGTATGCGAGCAGGGCGAGCGATAAGTTTGTTGTTCGGGATTGGCTTGCTGTTTCCTTCTTGTGAGCAGCTCGACTACGATTTCCCTCGTACACGCGCCGAAATTTTACGACCTAAAACCTGGATTATCAAAGATCTTTTGCTTACCACACCAGGGGTGAACGGAGGTGGTTCGGTTTTCGCCATCCTGTATGATGCCTGCGAACGCGACAACGAATATCGATTTAGGAGCGAAGGGCAATTGTTTATCGGTGAAGGAGGGCGAAAGTGCAATGCAGCCGACCCTAAAACTGTGAAAGGAACGTGGACCTTGCGCGACGAGTTGTTTTTAGACATCAATGCTCCCGGTGATACCATTTCATTAGTCATTGAGGAACTAACCGACCAGAATATGCGGGCTTATTTCGATAGCCCCAGCGGTACGGGCATTGATCGATATACCTTTATTTTTTCAGCCAAATAAAAATAAAACCCCTGAAATCTTCAAGTTTCAGGGGTTTTTCAATTTCAGTGAGGCTTTTTATTTTAAGAAAAGTAGCTCACGGTATTTTGGCAAAGGCCAGAGTTCGTCATCGATCCGCAGTTCAAGTTTATCGGCTTGGTAACGGATGATATCGAAGAATGGCTTCACCTTTTCGCAATATTCGATGGCCATAGTGCGTGCAGAATCGGCTTTGTTCGCACTGCGACGAGCATCTACCATTGCAGTTACGTTGGTTAAGATGATGCCAATACGCTCAGCAATTTCAGATGCGAGTTCAACTTGTGGCTTCAGCACTTTGTCGCTTATACCTAAGACCTTTTGCTGTTGAATGGCCGAGGTGAGCTTTTCTTGGAAGGCAAGTGCTGCAGGAACTACCTTGGTCATGGCGAGGTCGCCCATGATGCGCGACTCAATTTGAATCTTTTTGGTGTAGTTTTCGAGCTCTATCTCGTGACGGGCTTCGAGTTCACGATGGGTGTAGATGCCCATTTTTTCGAACAGTTCGAAGGCCTTTTTGGTGCCCATGGCATCAAGTGCATGAGGCGTGGTTTTTACATTGGCAAGTCCGCGCTTTTCGGCTTCTTTCATCCATTCTTCACCGTAACCGTTTCCTTCGAAGCGGATTTTTTTGGTTTGTTTGATGTACTTCTGAAGAATGGTCAGAACGGCAGTATCGCGACTGTCGCCATCGCCAATGAGTTTGTCAACTTCTTTTTTGAATTCGTTCAGGGTTTTTGCCATGGCTGTATTCAGCACGGTCATCGCCTGTGCACAGTTGGCCGAAGAGCCTACAGCACGCAATTCGAACTTATTACCCGTAAAGGCAAAGGGTGAAGTACGGTTACGGTCGGTATTGTCGAGCAAAATTTCGGGGATAGCCTTGATGCTGTGACTCATTAAGTTGCGTACTTCGGTCTCGTTGTGCTCAATTTTGCCCTTTTCAATCTCGTCGAGAACTCGGCTCAGCATGCTGCCCAAGAAAATAGACATGATGGCTGGTGGGGCTTCGTTGGCTCCCAATCGGTGGTCGTTGGAGGCTGAGGCAATGGCCGAACGGATGAGGTCGGCGTGGTCGTGGAAGGCTTTAATGGTATTCACGAAAAACGTCAGGAACATGAGGTTGTTCTTTGGCGTTTTACCTGGAGAAAGCAAATTTTTGCCGGTATTGGTGCTCAGCGACCAGTTGTTGTGTTTGCCCGAGCCATTTACTCCAGCGAAAGGTTTTTCATGCAGCAATACCCGTAAGTTGTGGCGCTTGGCAATTTTCTCCATGAGATCCATCAACAATTGGTTGTGATCTACAGCCAGGTTTATTTCTTCGAAAAGTGGAGCACATTCAAACTGACCAGGGGCCACTTCGTTGTGACGGGTTTTCAGCGGAATTCCTAAGGTGAGCGCTTCATACTCCAAGTCTACCATAAAGGCATGAACTCGTTCGGGGATCGAACCAAAATAATGGTCTTCGAGCTGCTGACCACGTGCAGGAGCATGACCGAACAAAGTGCGGCCGCTCATCATCAAATCGGGGCGCGCCATAAACAGGGCGTTATCTACCAAGAAATATTCCTGCTCGATACCGAGGGTAGGATATACTTTGGTGATGTTTTTATCGAAATACTGACATACGGCTACACCAGCTTCTTCTACAGCATTGATTGATTTAAGAAGCGGCGACTTATAATCGAGCGATTCGCCGGTATACGAAACAAAGATGGTTGGAATACAAAGGGTATTGCCGGCTGGGCCTTGTAAAATGAAGGCTGGTGAACTCGGATCCCAAGCGGTATAACCACGGGCTTCGAAGGTATTACGAATTCCTCCGTTAGGAAAGCTAGATGCGTCTGGTTCTTGTTGAACGAGTGCACTTCCTGCGAAAGCTTCTACTGGCTCTCCTTGACCGTTGATAGAGAAAAAGGCATCGTGTTTTTCTGCTGTTGCTCCAGTGAGGGGCTGAAACCAGTGGGTGTAGTGGGTTGCACCTTTGCTAATGGCCCAGTTTTTCATGCCGGCAGCAACTTGTTCGGCGATAGTACTGTCGACTTTCCCGCCATTTTCGATAGAGTGGATCAGGCTCTTGTATACATCTTCGGCGAGATATTCACGCATCGCCTTTTTGTTAAAGACGTTTGCTCCAAAAATTTCGCTGATTTTTTTTCCTGGCGCATTTACCGGGATGCTGGCACGGTTACGCAGATGGATGATAGCTTCTTTGCGGTACGTATTCATTGGTTTGGTGTAAAGTTTCCGCAAAACAACGAAAAATCTTCCGTTTGAAAGGTGATTGTTATAAAAATACTATTCAAATTCATCGAAAGATTGAAAAATGATAGCCTATTTCCTCCTAAAAACATATATGATTAATATTAATATAAGTATCTCGATTTGTTGCCTCGAATACGGTCAAAAGGGTTAATTTTGCCAACGTTTATGGCACTTCGATTTCTTTTCCTTTTTATCGTCATCATAGGGTCGGTACAACCACTCTTGGCGCAGCGTGTGAAACAAAAAAAAGTACCGCTAGAGCTGTTGATGGGCTTCAGAGATAAATATCCTGCTGCTGAAGCACCTGAATTCAGAAAAACGAAGGCTGGCTGGTTGGTGAAATACAAACATTTAGGTGCTCCTCAAGAGTCGACCTACGACAAGAGTTTGAATTGGGTTGCGACCCGCACCGTCATCACCGAAGCTTCGCTTACCTACACTACCGTTCGTATTTTACAGGAGCGGTTTCCAAATTGCAAAATTCGCGAAGTCATGCGTTACGAATTACCTGGGGGTATCGAAACGCAATTGAAAGTCGACTGTGAAAAACAAAGCACAGCGCTCGTATTTGATGTAGAGGGAAGATTATTGCGCGAAGAATTAACTAAAGTCCAGTCTAATAAATAATTACCGTGGAAGCACAACTAACCGATGTAGCCACCGCCCAACAATTGGGTTTGTTGCCCGAAGAATTCGACAAAATATGTTCAATACTTGGGCGTACGCCTAATTTTAACGAATTGAGTATATACTCGGTGATGTGGAGCGAACACTGCTCGTACAAAAACAGCATTGTTTGGCTTAAAACGCTTCCCAAAGATGGCGACAGGATGCTGGCTAAAGCCGGCGAAGAAAACGCAGGCTTGGTAGATATTGGTGATGGTGTGGCCTGTGCGTTCAAAATAGAATCGCACAATCACCCTTCGGCCATTGAGCCTTATCAGGGCGCAGCAACAGGCGTAGGCGGAATCAACCGCGATATTTTTACGATGGGAGCAAGGCCTATTGCACAGCTGAATTCATTGCGTTTTGGCCGGCTCGACGAAGAACGTACCAAATGGATCATCCGTGGAGTAGTGAAAGGCATAGGCGACTACGGGAATGCCTTCGGCGTTCCAACGGTAGGTGGTGAAGTGTATTTCGATGACTGCTTTACCGTGAACCCCTTGGTAAATGCCATGTCGGTTGGCATCGTTGAGGGCGGTAAAACTGTTAAGGCCATCTCGTATGGTGCTGGAAATCCAGTGTTTATCGTAGGATCTCATACCGGCAAAGACGGCATCCATGGGGCCGCTTTTGCATCGAAAGACATCACCGAAGATTCGGCTCAGGACTTGCCCTCGGTTCAGGTGGGTGATCCTTTTCAGGAAAAGTTGCTGCTTGAGGCAACGCTCGAAGCCATCCAAACCGATGCTATTATCGGGATGCAGGATATGGGTGCAGCCGGAATTATCTGCTCTACTTCCGAAATGAGTGCAAAAGGCGAAGCGGGCATGGTCATTCACCTCGACCGCGTGCCTACCCGCCAGCAAAACATGAAGCCTTGGGAAATATTATTGTCGGAATCACAGGAACGCATGCTCATAGTTGCCAAGAAGGGTCATGAGCAAGCCATCCTGGATGTTTTCGAAAAGTGGGATCTCAACTGCGTACAAATCGGGGAAGTAGTAGATGGCGACCGTCTACATTTTTATATGCACGGTGAGTTGGTGGCCGATGTGCCCGCAGAAAGTTTAGTATTGGGTGGTGGCGCCCCAGTTTATCACCGTGAATACAGCGAACCGGCTTATCTCAAACAAATTGCCGCCTACGACAATGCTGCTGTTCCTCAACCAAAATCGATGCAAGAGGTTATGGATCATTTGGCCACACATCCCAACCTCTGTTCCAAAAAATGGGTGTATCAGCAATACGATAGCACGGTGGGTACAGTAAACATGAGCACGAATTTACCTTCGGATGCAGCGATTGTGGACGTACGAGGAACCGACAAAGCACTTGCACTAACGGTTGACTGCAACTCTCGCTACATTTATGCCGACCCACGTAAAGGAACCGCCATAGCGGTGGCCGAAGCGGCACGTAATATTGTATGCTCGGGCGGAGAGCCGGTAGCCATTACCAACTGTTTGAATTTTGGCAATCCGTATAACCCCGAAGTGTATTGGCAGTTTGTGGGAGCCATTCAAGGCATGGGCGATGCTTGCAAAGCGCTAGGCACTCCCGTTACAGGCGGAAACGTGAGTTTTTACAACCAATCTTCGTTTGAAGGGCCAGTTTTCCCATCTCCAGTGATAGGAATGGTTGGGGTTTTGGATCAGAAAGCGCAACAAACCACCTTATTTTTCCGACAGCCGGGCGACTTGATTTATTTGTTGGGCAAAAGCAGCAACGACATGGGTAGCTCGCAATACGTATACAGTTACCACGGCATCAAACACAGCAGCTGTCCAGCTTTTGAGCTCGAGCAAGAGTTACTGTTGCATGCAACCTTAAAGCGTATCCGCGAAAAGCAATTGGCCGAATCGATGCATGATGTAAGCGATGGCGGATTGTATATCAGTCTCATTGAGTCGTGTTTTTACAACCGTCTCGGTTTTTCCATTGCCACCGATCCTGAATTGCGAACCGATGCTTACTTATTTGGTGAGGCGCAAAGCCGTGCTGTTATCAGCATCGATCCGCATGAGCAGCCTGTTTTAGAACGCGTACTGCGCGAGGCTGGAATAGCTTTCCGCTTGTTGGGCACCGTAACCGAAGGTGAATTAACCATCGACGGTAAGGCCTACGGTAGCATCGGACAGGTGGCTGAAAAATACGATAACGCCCTGGGCAAGCTGCTAAATGTTTGATGCGCCTTGCCATTGCCTTGTTGCTAGGACTATGCCTAGCCGCTTGTAGTACCGACGAAGAACAACAATCAGAAACGGCTTCCTTTTATGGTGCCGAACGCTTTTTGAATGACCCTGCCGATCTCGACAGGAAAACGCAAGCCATTGATTCGCTCGTTCGCCTCCGCGCCGTTCGGGCAGGTTTTAACGGTGCAGTATTGGTTGCGCATCGCGGACATGTGCTGTACAATAAAGCATTTGGTATTAACTCCCTTCGAGAGAAGGATTCGCTTACCACACAATCGGTTTTTGAACTTGCCTCTGTTTCCAAACAGTTTACCGCGGTAGCGGTATTACAGCTATACGAGCAAGGCAAGCTGGATATCGACGCAGATCTCACCAGTTGGTGGCCTAATTTCCCGCATGCTGGCATTACCCCTCGTCTACTTTTGAGTCATCGCGGAGGGCTTTCAAATTATATGTACGATCTCGACGAACGCTACCGCAATCGCACCGACTATATCGATAATCAGAAGGTACTCGAGGAGATCATCAGCAATCGGTTTACCCCTTTTTTTCCACCTAATCGCCGCTACGACTATAGCAATACGGGCTATGTGCTTTTGGCTTGTTTGGTCGAAAAAGTAAGTGGATTACGCTTTAGCGACTATGCCGAACGATTTCTATTTCGCCCAGCGGGCATGAAAGACAGTTTTGTGTTCGATCCGCGCAAGCCAGGTCGACTCGAAGAAGCTTTGATTGGACATAGCGGTTATTTTAATCCCATCACGCGGCAGTACTACTTTAATGGCGTGAATGGCGACAAGGGTGTTTATAGCACGGTAGAAGATTTGTACCGCTGGGAACAGGCCTTATTTCGCTATAAATTGTTGAAGCCGCAAACCTTGATGCTCGCCTTAAGTCCGCACAACCCCGACAAACGCCGCGGTGCCAACTACGGTTTTGGTTGGCGGGTTTACCAGCACGAAAAAGGGTTTCAGGTGAACTTTCACATGGGCTGGTGGCGTGGATTCAAGTCGCTATTGGTGCATCTGCCACACGACGAAAGTTGTATCATAGTGTTGAGCAATAAAACCAGCGGTGCCTATAGCCTGCGGAAGGAAGATATACTCGCGTTGCTTTACGGAAAAGCCGATACTGGTACTGATGCGGAGGAAGGCGAAGAGTGAGTGATGAAGTTATTTTTGCACCACAATCTTTTCATGCGCTAGCAATTGGCCTTTGTTTACAACTTGCAGTACGTATATTCCTGCTTCAATATCCTGAAGAGGAAGGTAAAACTGTAACTCACCAGATGCAGTGCTCAAACCTTCGGGTATGACAGTTTTTTGACGGATTCGTCCTTGCATATCTGAAAGTCGAAGCTCGGCTCCAGTAAGTGGATGTATAGCTTTAAATAGGATGTACATAATTTCACTCGCAGGGTTGGGCCATACCTTGAGATACAGCTTTTCTTTGGTGAGTTCTTGAACAGGTACCGCACAGCCTGGTACCAGACAACCCATACTATCTACTTTTAATAGCCAAGCATACTGGCCTTTGGGTAACGGGCTACCATCAGCACGCCCTTGACCAGCTAAAATGAAACCACCATCCGGTGCTTTAACCATGCTGACAGCTTCACCATCGACATATTGAGGAACAAAAAAAGGTAAATATCGTCTTTGCCATAAATGTTCACCAGATGCCGCTATTTTATTGATCCAGCCATAAAGTCGACCAATGCTATCCTGCCCGGTATAATGGTAACCGCAAGTGACGATGCTTTCATCGGCCAGCATTTGCATATCGTACTGCTGCATAAAAGGCGATGCAGTACCGAATACCGTGTCCATAACCGATTGCCAATTGCTATTCAGCCGTTCTACATAACCACGACGCCAAAGTAACATAGCACTCTCGGGCCAAGTAAGTGTAGTCGTGGAATAAATTAATCCACCATCGGCCGTTTGAACTAAATTGGCTGGCCTACCTGCTTTTTTGGATAAGGGAGCTAAATATTCACGGATAAAATTACCGGCAGTATCCACCTCCAAAATCCAAGTCTGGAAGCTGATGTTTTGAAAAGGAGATTCCACATGGCTTCGAACAGAGCCTAGGATAAGATTACCTGAAGCAGAACGTATAATTCTCCCTGGGTATTCACGCTTACCGGTAAGGCCAAACTGTTTTTTGTGAATCAAATTGCCAGTACTATCAAGCACCAGCAGTGCTATTTGATTTTCCGAAGTAGTACTGAAAATCCTTATATTTTCCGCGAAAATAAAAGTTTTATTTGCAAAGTGTACTCCATCCACTATTCGAAAGTCATCTGTTGGTAATAATCCTTCAAACTCAGTATAACGTATTGAGTCCCCATCAGAATTAGTAAAGAATACCAGCCCTCTTTTAACAGAATTGGTCGAAGAAATCGGGACTACAACCGTTCCGAGGATAGCATAACCGTTTCCGTTTAAATTAATGCCGCCGAGAACGAAATATGTTCTTCTCGATGAATCACATAATATTTTGACCTGATATTGACCATTCATCTGTCTTTTAGTGAATAGTATTTTGTCGCGCATAGGATTAAAACCTGTTACGACGGAACCAAAAACCACAGGGTGATTATTCTGATCAAGCAAAATTTTGTTATAAAGCGCAGCATAGCTGTCAAAAGTGCTGGTATCTGAATAAAAAGGTTGGGCAGACGAGGTGCCTGCCCAACATATTAGGACTAAACTTAAGAAAACCGAATACTGTAACTTTGTTGACATTTTACTGCACTATCAATTTTTTTCGGCCTAGCACTCGACCAGCGCCGTTTTCAAGTTGAATGTAATACATTCCTGGCGATAAGGCGCTAGTATTGAGTACAGTAGTTGCGTTTTTGATTTATCGTACAGTCGCACATTTTAGCTTGAAAACGATACAAATATGATTTTTTTTAATGCATCGAAAGTGTCACTGTCTTCCGAAGGAATTTCTTCACTAAAGTTAGGAACCGACCATTTCAAGGACTACTTCATTTTTTCAGACCTAGACCAATTTCTAAACACCCAATATGCGCGTATTCAGGGTTAGCGAGAAACGCGTTTATGATGTTCGAATGGTCATTTAATACAGCAATAAGATTTTGGGTAGTCGCATTTCCTGTTCTTAACCAGATCACTTTTGGTGGGTGTCCGTACAAGGTAACCATATCGTAAAAATCGGCGTCGAACGTTACAATTACATAGTTCCATTGCTTAGCAAAATCCCATATTTCTCGGTCACTTTTGTTCTCAAGTTTTAACTTCCGGACTTGTTCACAATCTGGAAAAAGTGGCTTGAGTTGTTGTGCTACTTTAAACGAAATGTTCTGGTCAAATAACAGCTTCACGAAGCAATTAGAATTTTATGCTCTCTATCGGCAGCATACGAAAGTACAGCCTTGATATCCTCTGCTGTTAACTCTGGAAAGTCGTTTAGGATATCTTCAGCTGTCATGCCAGATGCAAACCAGCCAAGAACATCGTAAACACTGATTCTCATACCCCGTATAGTTGGACGTCCGAAACGGTTTTTTGAGTCAATCGTTATCCTTTCAGAATAATGTTTCATAGGTCTAAAATAGTTAAAAGCTTTCAGTAAACGACTAAACAGTAAGGGATGTATTCTGATGCTCAATATTCTCGAACAGTATGGCATTTATTTTTAGAAAATTATTCTATTGTGATCGAGCAATATTTTATTAATAGTCGATTTTAAAGCCTGCACGCAATAATTACTAGTAAGTAATACGCTGCTTCCCCAAAAGCATTCTTCCCAATCGTTTTTAAGCTAGTCGCATATTTTTTGTTTTCTTATTTATCTTATGCCCTCTCATTGAAATGTTAAGCTAGCTACCCCCCACAGTTAGTAGTGTCCTGCTGCCAAATTAGCGTACTAACGAGTCTATTAACGACTCTCTCGTGGTTCAAAGCGATAATTTCATTGTATACCGCAACTAATTGGGCTATTCGGGGTTAATGTAAAAAAGAGCATGGCAGGACTGTTCGAACAAATTCAACGCTTGTTTACCCATTCAGGCACTAAGGGCCCCGAAATACACGAGCCACTAAATCGAAGCAATCGTTTTTTACGCGATCAGGTTAACTGGGAGGCCACGTCAATAGTGCAGTTGTTGAAACAAGAGTATCAGCTTAATTTGCTAGGGAATCGTTCCGATACCTTCATCCGGCTTGAGTCGGCAGCATCGTCGGGTTTTCGCTGGCAGGCAGAACCCACTACCGAAAGTGATTACGACCACCTTGCCGACTACTTTAAGCAATTGCTTTTGCAGCAGGACTACCGCTTGTATCATGCCGACCGTAAAATAAAAAGTTTAGGCGAGAGGGTGATTGAATTGCAACGTATTTACCTCAAACCTCGCATGCGTTCAGAAACGATGGCGGGGGAGCCATTAGATCAAAAATGGGGGAATATCCTCATCGAAGTGCATCGTGACAACAACAAGGTAGTAGCTTTGCAACTGCAAGCCAATGTGTACCACGATCGAATATATGCTCCTCATCGGTCGTTCGACTCGTTGATGGAGCTTCTACTGGCCTAGGCTAGTGCTGCACCAAAAATTTTGGCATGCCAAGAGTCCCGAAATGGCAACCGAAATTTATCGTTCAGTTCTTTTTTGGTGAAGACCAACGTATTGATCACCGTTGTGCTTGGGCTTACATGGCCTTGCTGTAGCGCTGCACCAAAATCTTGTCGTGAGTTGGTAATGAGTTGTTCACCTGCGAAATAAAATACGAGCATGCGGTTGAACAGTTCAATCCCAAATTCCTTTTCAATGATTTGAAGAAAATGCACTGATTTATCGATTGAACAGCCGGTAGCATTTTGGGTATTTTCGTCGACAGCCAACACCAAAAATTGTCCATACAGTATGGTAAAGGAGGCTTTGAGGTCGTGGTTGTGGGCAGTCCAGTTTTCTACAAACGACTTTAAACCTTCGTGCAGTGGGTGCAATTCTGAAGGGCTAAAAGGACGATTTGCGGCGTATACCCAAACTCGGGCATCATCAGATAAGTCGGCGAAGGGGACGTACATGGGCGAAATACTTGAACAATAATCGAAAAACGTAAGGAACTTTGAGCAGCAGTCGCCTCACTTTTTTGTAAAGTTTTGCGAAAGTTCTGATTCCTCAGTCCATTAAACCGTTGGCTTGTACAATAAGTTCGGCTAGGTCGTACACTTTAATCTCACTTTCACGCTCTTTTTGTTTGACGCCGTCACTCAGCATGGTCATACAAAACGGACAAGCAGCGGCCACAATCGAAGGTTTTTGCTCGATGGCATCTTCAATACGTTCGATGTTTACTTCTTTATTGCCTTTTTCGGCTTCTTTAAACATCTGAGCACCTCCAGCACCACAGCAAAGACCATTGGCTTTACTTCGTTTCATTTCCACCAGTTCGGCATCGAGCTGTTCGAGCACTTCGCGAGGAGCTTCATAAATGCCGTTAGCCCTACCCAAGTAGCAGCTGTCGTGAAAAACGATGCGTTTGCCTTTGAAGCTACCACCTCCTTGCACGCGAAGCCTGCCTTCATTAATCAGTTGCTGAAGCAAGGTGGCGTGATGTACCACTTCATAATTACCTCCCAGACCGGGGTATTCGTTTTTGAGAGTATTGAAACAGTGCGGGCATGCGGTCACGATTTTTTTCACTCCATACATATTCATCACCTGAATGTTTTGCATGGCTTGCATCTGAAACAGAAACTCGTTACCAGCCCGTTTGGCTGGGTCGCCAGTACAACTCTCTTCGGTGCCAAGCACGGCGAAACGGATGCCAACCGCATCTAAGATGGTGGCAACAGCGCGTGTAATTTTTTTGGCACGGTCGTCGAAACTCCCGGCACAGCCAACCCAAAAGAGCAATTCCGGCGATTCGCCTTTGGCCATCATTTCGGCCATGGTAGGTACATGTAATACTCGACTATTGCTCATGCTTGTTGATTTGAGGATTTTACTTCAATGTTTTCTGCCCAACTCAGACGGTCGGCAGCTGGGAATTGCCATGGGGCGCCGTTGTTTTCGATATTACCAAACATCAATGCCCATTCGGATGGTAACTCTGAAGCTTCCATGGCTTGGTAACGACGCAGTTCGGTGAGTATGGTAACCGGGTTGATGAGTACAGGGCAAGCTTCTACGCAAGCGTTACAGGTAGTACAAGCGAGCACCTCTTCCGAAGTGATGTAATCGCCTAGCAGCGATTTGCCATCATCTACGAATGACCCATTTTTATCGATGTTTTTGCCCACTTCTTCTAAGCGGTCGCGGGTATCCATCATTACTTTTCGGGGCGATAACAACTTGCCGGTTTGATTGGCTGGGCAAACGCTGGTACAGCGGCCACATTCGGTACAGCTGTATGCATCCATCAAACTTTTCCAAGGGAGATCTTGCACATCTTTGGCACCAAACCGTACTGGCGCAGCATTGGGATCGGCAGCGGCATAGGGGTTGGCATTCGGGTCGAGCATCAATTCAACTTCCTTCTTTACGCTTTCCATATTGGAAAGCTGACCTGCTGGTTCGAGTTGCGCATACCACGTATTGGGAAATGCCATGAGGATATGAAAGTGCTTGGAATAGGGCAGGTAATTCAAAAAGGCAAAGATTCCCACGATGTGTAGCCACCAGCAGCTTCTTTCGATGAGGTGCAAACTTTCGGCCGATAAACCAGCGAACATAAAGGCCAGCGCATTGCTCACCAGGTATCCACCTTGTTCGGGCATATTGGCCTCGGCGGTGTTCATGAGCAAGAGAGCCGACATGAGCACCAACTCAATGATGAGAATGAGATTCGCATCGAGACGTGGCCATCCCGTGAGCTCAGGACCTTTGAAGCGAGCAACGGGATTTACGTTTCTACGCCATAAAAAAACAACGCAAGCGAGCATCACCAAAACTCCTAGTACTTCGAAGAAGCTGATTAAGAAGTAGTAAAAACTTCCCAAAATAGGCTTGAATAACCGATGTGTGCCCAAAACACCGTCGAGCACAATTTCGAGCACTTCGAGGTTGATAAGCACAAAGCCTACATAAATAAGAATGTGGAAGAAACCCGCGATAGGACGGGTAACCATTTTGGATTGCCCAAGCGCTACACGGCCCATCATGGCCCAGCGTTGGGATGGATTGTCGGTGCGGTCAAGTGGCTGTCCGAGAAGGATGTTTCTACGGATTTTACCCACAGTTCGGGCAAAAAAACCAATTGCGACAGCAGAAATGATGACAAATAAAATCGAACTCAGCATGCTGCGTTGTTTAGAATTATCCAAAATAAGCTAACAAGCAGCATTAGTTCAAGTTTCGAGGGCTTGAAATCGAAAGGAATGCTTATTTAGAATCATTATATGCGCGCATAGAAAAAAGCAGAATAAAAAATCCTGTCTCTATTGGAAAAATCAAACCGAGGGACTTATCTTCGCACTCCATTCCAACGGTGATATAGCTCAGCTGGTAGAGCATCGGACTGAAAATCCGTGTGTCGCTGGTTCGAATCCGGCTATCACCACGAACCCCGCCCAGTGCGGGGTTTTTTATTTTCCGACACGTATACCACCCAAGCCAAACACACTTCGTTTAGAGGTGGGTCGTGGTGAAAATACCTTGTCGCTGGTATAACGCACGTCTTCTACTGTGTAAAACGCCTGAGGATGAAAGTTCTGGACGATGCGAATGGCCTCTGGCAGGTCGCGTCTTTGTACAAGGGTAAAAATTAGGTTAACGTCGCCTTGTGCTCCTTGGGCATCGACCCGCGTTACACCAAATCCTGCTTCTCGGAGTAATTGAACCAATTCGAGGGCAGGTTTAGGCGTTATCACGCGCATGAGAAGATTGCCTATGGCCAGCTGCTCTTCAATCCACAAACCAATGTAATTGCCGACAGCAAAACCTCCAGCCCAAGCCAGATAGCTAGGCCAGTTGTTGGCGTATTTCAAAATTTGACTCATGGCCACGATCCAAATCAGTACCTCAAAAAAGCCAAGAAGCGGGGCAACCCGCTTCCAGCCTTTCGAGACAAAGACGATTCTCAAAGTGCCTATGGTTACATCGGCAACCCTCGAAAAAAAGATGACTATGGGAATGAGCACCCAGCTTACCAGCTGCGGATCTTGACCTTCAAACATACGCTTGTATTTAGGTCAAAATTCCGAAATTTTAGGTGCTCGCCAGCATTATTTTACAATGATTTTAGCAAACTGACCACTGCTGGTTCGCAGCAAATACAATCCTGAGGCAACTCTGGCACCTTGTTGGTTTTTGAGATCCCAGCTTTGACTCACGCTACTTCTATCGCTATCAAGTTGTCGTACCATTCTGCCTTGTTGGTCGTATATCCGTATTTGGTCGGCTTGAGTATTGATAAATAGCAGCTCATCGGCTGGGTTCGGGAAAACTTTCAAATTTCCACGCTCAGTTTGATCCACAGGAGGTACGCTCACGGATAAGTCGGGGACAGCCAATCTGCGACTGGTGTAGAGTCGGTACTCGCCAGGTTGCAGCGCCATATTGAAGGTGTTGCTGGTTACTTCAATGCTGTCGCCAGTAAAATATTCGTACCATTTCCCTAAGCTGCTAAATGTTACAACGCTGTTGGTAGGAACAATATCGAAATTACCTAACACGGTTACATTCATGTCGGAATGATTCAAACGAATCCACTTCACTGCTCCTAACGCATTCACAAAAAAGGTATCGGTACTGAAGGCTGGCTCACTAGTTTTAAGCTTAATCATCGCGGCGTAGATGTTGAATAACATCTTGCGTTCGGGGTTTACGAAATAATCCCAGCGTACAGGCTTGGCATCGGTACGGCAGCCGCTGTTAATCGTGCCATTCGGACAGCGATTGATACTAAAATCGTAGCCCAACTCGCCAAACTGCCAGATCATCTTGGGTCCCGGAATCGACAAAAGGAAAACAGCAGTTTGTTCCATACGTTCTAAAGCCGTTTCGATGCGTCGCGTGCTGTAAGCGGCATTTTGATTGCCCGAAGTAAGGTTGCGGTACATCATGCGTTCTTCATCGTGGCTTTCGGCATACGCCATCAATCTGGGAGAATTCCACGTGCGATTTTTGTGGCTCGCCCAGCTAAAATTGGAACTATTGGGCAAACCCATAGAGGCATTGCTAAAGTCGTGATTGATATTCCCCCAAAACATAAGCCCGTAATTGGCGAGTTCGCGCTCCTCAGTATTATCGGCGAAATGCTCCAAAATGGTGTAGGATCCGGGCGAAATGGCCTGTAACGTATCGTGGTACATCTTCCAAAGCGCTACGCGGCTCGAGTCGTATTGACCCCAGGCATTCGTATTCCCCAAAGTGTTTTTCTGGGTGAAGCCTTTCGATAAATCGAAACGGAACCCGTCGAAACGATATTCCTGTAGCCAGTGACGAACAACACGCTTAAAAAACAGACGCGTGGCTGGTGAATCATGGTTAAAATCGTAGCCTACATTAAAATCGTGCTTGGCTATTGGGTTGAAGTAAGGGCTATTGGCCGCTGGACGATTGTTAGCGCCATCCCACCACAGCTGAACGAGTGGCGACTGACCAAAGGCATGGTTGAGTACCATATCTAGTACTACGGCTATGCCGTTGGCGTGGCAACTATCGATAAATTCCTTCAAATTGTAGTCGGTACCGTACGCTTTGTCGGGTGCCAAATAAAAACTTGGATTGTAGCCCCAGCTGTCGTTTCCTTCAAACTCCATGATGGGCATAATCTCAATACAATTGATGCCTAAACGGCGGAAATAGCCCATCGAATCGACTATGGTTTTGTAACGTCGGTCACTAACGAAGTCGCGTACCAATAATTCATACGTTACTAGCTTGCGGTAATCGGGTCGTTGAAAATTGTTCGTAGCCCATTGATAGGCAGGTTTTGCCGTTTGCAGCACACTCACTATTCCCGAAGTTTTCCCGCTTGGGTAGGGCATTAAGTTGGGGTAGGTCGTAGATGTGATAAAGCCATCGTTCCAGGGGTCGAGAACTTTTTCGGCTAAAGGTTCGGCAATGCGTAAATTCCCATCTACGAGATACTGGAAAGCATATTCACGCCCAGGGGTTAGGCCATTGATTTGTATCCAAAATCCCAGACTATCTGGTGTTCGATTCATCAGGTAGTTTGGGTGAGGTAGCCAATCGTTGAAGTCGCCTATTACGAAAAATTGCTCCTTGAAGGGGGCATAAATCGACAAACGAACGGTAGAATCGTTGGGATAGCTGATACCATCGGGAGTGCCAGCCGGTTTGGCGACAAATGCCGCAGGGTTGGTTACAACCACCCGAAAGGAATCCAATACTTGAGCGCTGCCATTATTTGCAGTAAATACCACACTGTAAACACCATTGGTTGGGAAGTTCAAGGTGGTTAATAGGCTGTCGTTAATCGTTTGTGCAGCAAGGTTGCCGTTCACCCGCACGCTTAATGAACAGCTCTGCGAAGCAGCTCCGAAAAAAGAAATGCTGTCGCCCGCTTTAAGTATTCGTATGTCGGCATCGGGTCGAAAAATCCTCGCATTCAGCTGATTGGGTAGATAAATGGGCAAATAAATGTCTCCCCCGTTGGCTGCTCTACCTACGATTGAGCCGTTGGTATTGCGAAACACAAAAGCCAGCTGTTCAATAGTATCAGCCGCTGGAACGCCGTAAAAGTTGCGAATACGCATACGTATTTCATACAAATCGTTCCCAAGAGGCGTCATCAAGGTTTTTGGGAAAGCTACCCCCCAGGTACCCTGTACGTTGCGCCAGTCGCTGGGTGAAGTGCTTGCTTGCGTAATAACTCCTGTATGCGCATAAATGGGTGGAGTAACACCTGCAAGAGCGCCGTTGCCTTCTCTGGCATTGAACAGTATTACTACGGAGTCTTGGTCGGTAGGGAACAGTGGATTGCTAGTCACTACCTGAGCAGTTGAGGTAAAATGGAGTAATACGCCAAAAGCAAGCAGCCAGAGCCGCAAAGGGGAGAGAAACCTTTGTGTTTTCATAATTTGTTATATTCGAAAAATAGCCGATTATATAATCTGCAATAAACTAAAAAAACAGATTAAATCCATCATTTTGAGCAATAGTTTTAGATAAAGAGGTAATTTTCTAATAAAGTTGTGTTTATCTGCGGCTAATTTGAATAAGGTTTTTACATTTGAAATCTGAGAATACGTCCGTAAGCCGGACAACACCATCCAAATGTTAAACCGATAATATGAAAAAAGACAGCAGATTTATCAGGGGTATTTTATTGCCCTTGTTATTTTGGGTCGTGCCCTTTTTGGCGCTCGCCCAAACAGGATCCATTACCGGTAAGGTAACCGATGCGAAAGGCGCAGCTCTTCCAGGAGCAGCCGTATCTATCAAAGGAACAACCATCGGTAGCTCAACCGATGCTGGTGGATTTTACAATATTCCTAAAGTGAAACCGGGCAGTTACACCCTTGTATTCAGCTTTTTGGGATTCAAACAAATCGAACTTCAAGTCGACGTGAAGGCCGGACAGACTTTGAAAGTGGACCAGCAAATGGAAGACAATGCCGTGATGCTGAAGGATGAAGTAGTTGTTGTAGGTTATGGTGTTACACAATCGAGAGACCTCACGGGATCGGTAGTTGCCATTCAGCCCAAATCGTTCCAGCAAGGTAACTTTGCCACTCCCGAACAAATGGTAGTAGGTAAAGTAGCTGGGGTTCAGATTACTTCGAACAGCGGAGCACCGGGTGCTGGAAGCAGGATACGTATTCGAGGTGGTACTTCGATAGGTGCTAGCAACGACCCACTCATTGTAATCGACGGAGTTCCGGTCGAGGGACGAGGAATTGCTGGTTCACCAAATCCTCTTTCGTTGATAAACCCTGAGGATATAGAGACTTTTACTGTGCTAAAAGATGCCTCTGCAGCGGCCATTTATGGTTCAAGAGCTGCGAATGGAGTAATCATCATCACCACCAAACAAGGAACAGCAGGAACTAAACTGAACGTAGAGTTCTCCACCACCAATGGGGTAAAGCAACTCACGAGAACTGTACCGGTACTGAGTGCCGATGCATTCCGTCAACTTGTAAATGATTCCGGTACTACGGCTCAAAAGAATCTGCTCACCGATGGTAATACCAATTGGCAGGATGAAGTTTTTCGCTTGGGCTTTACTACCGACAATAACCTTTCAGTTTCAGGGGGTATCAAAAGTTTGCCTTACCGTTTAGGTTTGGAGTATTACCGAGAAGATGGTATACTCAAAACGGGTGAATTGGATCGAAAAGGTATTTCTTTAAGAGTCACACCGAGCTTTTTGAACAATCACATTAAAGTAGATATTAACGCAAAATATAGCAATACCACTACCCGATTCGCCGATGAAGGTGCCATTGGCTCTGCTGTTATTTTTGACCCGACCAAGCCCATCAAAGTAGATACTTCTACCCGGTATAACGGATTTTTTGAATACCGCCAACCTAATGGTCGCCCTAACCTTTTGGCTCCCCGCAACCCGGTAGGTATGTTGGAGCAGCGGCAAGATAATAGTTCGGTTAATCGTTTTATTGGTAATGCGTTGTTAGATTACAAGGTTCATGGATTGCCAGAATTACACTTATTTCTAAATGTAGGTACCGACTTCATGCGCGGTTCTGGAACTGTAGTTGTGGATTCTAATTCTGCAGGTGCTTTCCTTCGTCAAGGGGTGAATAACCAATATGAACAAACCCGCATTAACCAGGTGTTTGATGCTTATTTCAATTATGTAAGAGAGCTCAAAGGCATTAATAGCAAATTTGATTTGACTGGGGGTTACAGCTTCCAGTATTTTAACCGTCAAAGCCCACCACAACCTGATTTAAACCAGCGTGGCGATACCATTACACCAGCACCACCATTTGAAGATTTTTCCGAAAATGCATTGATGTCGTTTTATACACGTTTGAATTATAGTTTCCGAGGCAAATATTTATTGACTGCAACCATGCGTGCCGACGGTTCGAGCCGTTTTAGTCCTGATACTCGTTGGGGTTATTTCCCTTCGGTTGCCTTGGCTTGGAGAATGAGCGACGAAAGGTTCTTCCAACGCTTTGAATCGCTTTCGAATTTGAAAATGCGCTTTGGGTGGGGTGTAACCGGACAACAGGATATCAACAATAATGACTATCCGTACATTGCCAATTATGGACAAAGTACACAAACTGCACAATATCAGTTTGGCAACCAGTTTTATTATTTGCTTCGCCCTGCTGCCTACGACATCAATATCAAATGGGAAGAAACTGCGAGTTTAAACTTCGGGTTTGATTATGGCTTTTTTAATAATCGATTGTACGGTACCATCGACTTGTATCGTAAAAGTACTACAGACTTGATCAATGAAGTGCCCATCCCAGGCGGAACGAATTTCTCAAATTTTTTGACCACAAACGTGGGAAGTATGCTTAACACCGGTGTTGAAGTGGTTGCTAATGTTGTACTCATCGATAACAAAAAAACAAATTTGGAACTCGGTGGAAACTTCTCTTACAACAAGAATGAGATAACTAAACTTTTACTCAGCGACGACCCGAATTATGTTGGTGTTTTGGTCGGGGGCATAGGCGGCGGAGTAGGTAACACTATCCAAGTTCATTCTATTGGGTCTCAAGTTTTTAGCTTTTTCGTTTACGAACAACTTTATGACGAAAGCGGTAAGCCCCTAGAAGGCAAATTCAAAGACCAAAATGGAGATGGTTTAATCAATAACCGCGATTTAATTCGTAAAGGTGGAGCCATTCCAACCACTTTCGCGTCTTTCTATGGTAATGTGCGTCACGGCAAATGGAGTGCAGGATTCTCTTTACGCGGCGAGTTTGGCCGTTACGTTTACAATAACGTAGAATCGCAATATGGTAACTTTTTCAACGTAGGAGGAGCCAGAGGCTACTTGGCCAACGTAACCGAGAGCTATAACGAAACAAAATTCAGAAACCCACAATACCTTTCTGACTACTACGTTCAAAAAGCCAATTTTATCCGCATGGATAACATTTATGTGGGTTACAATTTCGGTAGCGTAATGAACAACTTGTTCAAAGTACGCGTTTCGGCTGCCGTTCAAAATGCTTTCGTAATCTCTTCTTATTCAGGTCTCGATCCCGAAGTGATTGAAGGGCGTGATAATAATATTTATCCAAGAGCTAGAGTATACACCCTCAACGTTAACCTTAACTTTTAATCTTTCACACCATGAAAGTCACACGATATAAACTCCTTTTTTTGCTAGTGGCCCCGGTTGTGTTGCTTACTGGCTGTTTTAACGATCTTGACAAGTTTCCGAAATATGGTCTAAATACCATCTCGGTTTACCAAGATCCAGCAAACTACATTCATGTATTGGCCAAGTTGTACGGAGGTCTTTCAGTAACTGGTAATCAAGGTCCAGCTGGTCAACCCGATATCCGGGGTATCGACGAAGGCTTTTCAGCCTATGTGCGCGTACTTTGGAACTTGCAGCAGCTGCCAACCGACGAAGCGATTTGCGGTTGGAACGACCCAGGAATACCTGAATTGAACTTCATGACCTGGGATGCTTCGTCGTCGTTTGTGAATGCGATGTATTACCGCATTTTCTATCAAATCCCTATTTGTAACGAGTTCATTCGGTATTCATCCGAAGAATGGATGACCGAACAAGGCTTTAGCGATGCCGACAAAACACGTATTCGTACCTATCGTGCAGAAGCACGTTTTATTCGAGCGCTCGCTTATTATCATGCCCTTGATTTATTTGGTAACGTCCCTTTTGTAACTGAGGCTGATCTTCCTGGTAGAAATTTCCCACGACAAATCATGCGTGCCGACCTGTTTAACTACCTCGAAACAGAATTAAAGGCAATTGAAAACGAATTGCCTGACCGAACAGCCCAAGAATATGCTCGTGCAAACAAAGCAGTGGTTCAGACCTTACTTGCCAAAATGTACCTGAATGCTGAGGTTTACACCGGTGCAGCCCGATACACCGACGCATTAACCTATTGCGATAGGGT